>TARA_R100000734_G_C3319284_1_pt1 | contig 17130 bp, 32 predicted proteins | sample TARA_R100000734 | Tara Oceans TARA_R100000734 (sample SAMEA2623290) | marine metagenome | biome: marine biome (ENVO:00000447); feature: surface water layer (ENVO:00002042); material: "saline water (ENVO:00002010), including plankton (ENVO:xxxxxxxx)" | depth 5 m | reverse complement strand
ATTGAGCCTCTATTTATGGGGCAAGACTATATGTCTTATATGGATGTAATGCCTAATGTAGCAGGAACTATCGTTATAGATAAGTTCAAGCAATTAGGTGGAATTACAGGAGCTCTTGCTCCTCTTGGGACTTTCTCAGGAGCAGCAGGTGAAATAGGTGATACTGTAACAATAACTCCTGTTCGTAGAGAAGCAGAGGTTGCGTTTGCAGGTAACTCTTTATACAACAAAATCAAAGGTCAGCTTATGAGAGCAGGTCACGAATTTGATAATGTTGATGGAACTGTTGTAAAAAATATTTTATTAGACCTTATCGGACAAGGCGTTAAGTCTGACTTCAACAAGCAGTTGTGGTTATCTAGCGCTGCAGGTGGTACAGGTGGTTTTGACCAATATGATGGTTTATTTGATGCAGCTTTCAATGTAACTGCAAACAAAATTAACCGTTCAGATTTAGCTACTGAGCAACCATCTGATGCAGCTTTAGTTGCAGGTCGTGGTTTAGATATTTTGAAGGGATTGTATGATGCTGCTTCTCCTGAATTATTAGAAGCAGGAAATCACGCATACTTTGTATCAGGTGACATCGCTGATGACTATATGGCTACAACTTTAGAATCTTCTAATTTTGCTGCTGCAGGTTACGGAGCTATGGTTAATGGTGTTCCTCAGCTTACTTATAGAGGTATTCCTCTAATCGTTCGTAGAGATTGGGATGTGGCTATCGCTTCTAATGTTGCAAACATTAACGGTGCTACTAACGCTGCTGAAACTCACAGAGCTATGTTAACTACTAAAGATGCTTTTGTTGTTGCAACTGACTTCAACGAAAACTCTGTAGAGCAGTGGTATTCTAACGATAACAAAGAGTATCGTTTTAGAGTAGCTTACTCTATAGGTGTAGCTTTGAAAGATGCTAAATTAGCTGCTTACTATACGCCTGATAACATGGCATAATAATTTAGGGGGATGAAATACTCCCCCTTATATTTTAACTTTTAAAAAAATAATAAAATGGCAATAGAAAAAATTAGCGTTGTTCACTCCGACTTAGAAAGGAGAGGTGGTCTTAAGCACTTAGGTGTTTGCTTGTTTTCTGATATTACTTCAGTAGCTTTTGACTCTGCTGCAAATCACACAATATCTACTATAACGGAATCAAATGTTAAGTTATTTGAACTTAAGCAAGGTACAGGCTCACTAACTAGCACAGGAACAAAAGAGGGTGGAACAATTTTATTTGAACACACTATCTCTGCTTATATACCAAATATGTCTGATGCACATATGTCTGCTATTGATGTTTTAAGTAATGAAAACTTAGTTGTTTTTGCTACTGACTTCAATGATGTAACTTATGTTGTTGGTCTTTCAAACAAATACTCTCTTACAGGAGATATTGCAAACGACCAAATGTATGCTAGACTATCAGGTGTTGAAGCTGCAACAGGTGCTGCTTTGGGAGATGAGAACGGAGTAACATTAACATTTACAGCTACTTCAGGTGAGTTACCATACTTACTTACTCCTGCTGTAACTATTGATGCTTCTGACGGTTCATACTCAATAGCATAATTAACTTAAAAAGAATGGATTGGGGAGTTTCCCCTTTCCTTCTTTTTTATTATATTCGCAATATGTATAAAGCAAAGATTAAAAAAGGCGAAGCTCGTTTCAGTAATATGAAAGGGTTTATGTGGGCGGAAGCTACACAGGAAGAACTTAAGAAAGCCTATGAGCTTGGACACACGAAAAACATAGAATTTGAAGAAGATGCAAAACCAAAGAAAACCAAGTCAAAAGCAAAAAAGGTCAAAGATTCAGAAATCTCAGATAACTAGCAACTTTAATACTAAGTATGCTTTTGTAAACCTATCTACGCCTGAAGTAAATACAGAGGTAAAAGACTTGGATAGATTAAGAGATGATTGGATTCCATTTGGTGCAGACAATCTTTTCCCACAATATTTAGCAGAGCTAAAAAGACAATCTTCAACACATCGTTCTGTATTAGCACAGAAAACAACTTTCACAACAGGTGGAGGTTTTTTGTCTGATAATAAAGAGCTTGTAGATTTTATATCTGACGTAAATGCAAACGGAGAGAGTTTAAAAGACTGCTTTAAGAAATTAGCTGATGATTATTTTACTTATGGAAACGCTTATCTTGAGGGAGTTATATATGATGGTGGTGTTAACTTTTATCATAAAGACGCTTCGACTGCGAGATTAGGCAAAAACAAAAAGCACGTTTACTTTCACCCTGATTGGACTGATTATAGAAAGAATAAAGATAAAACTCAAAGAATACCAATATATCCTAATGTATCTAACAGTAGATTTATAATACATTACAAGGACTATGAAAGTACGTTTAGCTTTTATGGTTTGCCTGATTATGTAGCTGCTTTGGAGCATATTGCAATAGATTATGAAATAGGAAAGTTTAACCACACAAACTTTAAAAATGGATTTAGTCCTTCTGCTATTGTTACTGTTAATGGCGATTTTGGAGAGGCAGAAGCAGAGAAATTTGTAGAGGCTGCTAAAGACACACTAACAGGAAGTGGAAACAATTCAAAAATATTATTCCTTGTAAAGAATGGAGATGACAGTAGAGGTACTGACGTTCAAATCATTAACAACAAAGAAGATGGTGATTTTTTAGATTTACAGAAGCTCACCGACCAAAACATTATAACTGCTCACAGATGGCAACCTGCTTTGAGTGGTATAATTTCATCAGGTAAGATGAATAACACAGGTAGTGAGATTAGAATAGCTTACGACCTTGCTATGAGTACAGTAATTAGAGATACAACAAACATACTTTTAGACCCCATAAAGAGAGTTATATCAAATGAGATGGGAATAGATACTGAAGACTTAACGGTTGCTTACGAGCCACCTATTTCATTCCTTTCTGATATAGACCCCAAGCAGGTTCTTACAATTAACGAGCAAAGAGCTATGCTTAACAAAGACCTTCCTGATATTGCAGATGGAGAGCTTTTAATTTCTGATAGACAAACAATTAGGGTAGAACGACAAAACAAAAATTTATAATGGCAAACGTAAGACAATACAATAATCTAATAACAGCTTCAGAGGTTGTAACAAAATCATTCACAAACCAAGCTACTGATTTAGCTTTGATAAGTGATGAGATTATTACTATTGCAGAACTTGCACACATTAAGCCTATGTTGGGTTTGGATATGTACGAGGAGTTGAAAACTCAAAACCATAACAGTACACTAACTACTCCTAACGCCACGCTTATAAACGACTACCTTAAGGCTGCACTAGCTTGGTATGTTAGGTTTGAGGTTATGAATGAGATACAGTTTAACACAACCTCAGCAGGTCTTGTTATAAACAGCTCTGAGTTTAGTAGTGCTGCTAGTGCAGAGCAGTTTAATCAAATGAAATCTGATACGTTTAGAAAGGCTCAGGTTTTGAGTGATGATATGATGGCTTACATAATGCACGATGACCAAAACAATCAATATCCTTTGTTTGGTCAAGATGGAGATATGTCTATGCCTGATTTAGATGGCGATATGGCTAAAAAAATGAACGGAATAATATTTTACTAATGGCAACAAATTTTCCAAAGAAAGGAGATGATAAAAAGATTTCTTTGCGTAACAGCGAGGAAAAGCAGTTCAGTTATGAGTTTGCTAAAAATCTAAAAGAGCAACAGCCTAAAATATGGAAGGCAGGAGGCAACATTAGAGGTAACGAAGCTTTTATGCTTTGGGGTAGAGCAAGAAATGGAGAAGATACTGAAGCTATAAGAGCTTGGATAAAAGAAAGGGAAAGTTGGGCGAAAAGACATTTTAGAGATGGTCAAAAATTTAAAGGAGATACAGAGCCAAATCTTAGTAACGTGGCAGGTGTTGTTGCGCAAATTAAATGGGGTGTTATTGGAAATCTTGGAGAAAGAGGTATGAAAGATGTTATACTTGAATTAACTAAAAAGTTAGAGGGAAGAAAAGATAATATGAAAAATAATATAGATCACGACTTACACATAGAGTTTGATCAAGACATGATGAGAGAGCTACACGAAAAAGGTGAGCTTGAAATGACAACTGATGAAATGGGTGATCCAATAGTAATCAAGTTTATGTATGATGCTAAAAAAACTAATGAGCCTATGAATGTAAGTCCAACAGTTAAGAAAGGCTTAGAAGCTAAAGTTGAGGAACACAATGAAGAAGTAAAAGACCTTAAGGTTGATTGGAATCCAAGAGTTACTTATGCTAAGCTAGAAAAAGTATTTGACAGGGGTATCGGTGCTTATCGCACAAATCGAGAGTCGGTTAGGCCGAATGTAAAATCTGAGGAGCAGTGGGCGTATGCTCGTGTAAATTCTTTTATGTTTGTTATGCGTAAGGGAAGGTTTCAGGGTGGTATTCACGACACGGATTTACTTCCAAAGAATCACCCTGTAAAGGATAAAATGAAAGATACGGAAAACGCAAGGAAAAATCCTAACTGTCCTGATGGCTACGAACATCAAATGCCTGATGGCTCTTGGATGTGTGGCAAAGAACACGGTGGTGGCGGCTACAATGTAAATGAAGAAGAATTAGTAAACTTCTTAAATATTCTTCAAGAAGAATTGATAACTGAAATAAAATTAATTAAAAAAAATAAATAAAATGGCTTACGAATTTTTAGATGACAATATTGCTTTAATGAGAATGTTGGGTGAGTGTCAAACCATTCAGGTTATTAGTGATACTGCTGCTCATACAAGCAAAGACTTTTACTGCATTTATTGCGTTACTGAAACTGTTGTTTCTTCAATAACTTGCGATAGTGAGGTTACAAATGCAGCAGGTTTACAAACAACACTTCCTGCAGGAACATTGTTAATGCTTAATATTACAGCAATAACACTTACAAGTGGAGTAGTAATAGGATATAACAGATAATAATATGGCAAGTACAGTAACAAATGCAACACTAGAAGTTTCTATTTCAGAAGCGTTGACATTGAGTGGAACTCAGTATGGCGGAACAAAAACACTAACTATTTCAGATATAAATGAGGTTTTTAAAAGAATAGTAAAGTGTGTAAACAGTCAAACTACTACTATTGCTACATTTAACGGAAACGCCTTTGCATCAGATAATGCTATTGATGTAGAAGATGCAAAGTATATTAGAGTTACAAATCTTGATGACACAAACTCTATTGAGTTGGCTGTTGTTGGTGCTGCCACTCTTTATCAGGTTAGGTTGGCAGCAGGAGAATCTCATATGTTAGGCTCTCCTGACGACTTAATGCTTTCAGAAGCAGATACAACTCCTAGCTTTGGAACAATGGCTGACATAGCTAGTATTCAAATAAATCCTGCATCAAATGATGTAGATGTAGAAATATTTATAGCTTCAGCATAATATGGCAAGTAACGAACATAGTGGTTTAGATAACAGTCAGCTTCACGTTCCAAAGGACTTTAGCACAGCTTCTGCAAATACTGTCTTAACAAAAGACGGTAATAATAATTTAACTTGGGCAGACGACAATCTTAGAAGAAGTCAGCAATTTAGAGTTACAGGATTTTTTAGTAAATCTGACACTAATGAGTATGCACCAACTTATGCTGCAAACGCAACGCACCTTTGGGACACAGCAGTTACCAATCCTACTTCTGATGCACAAGATGCTGTTGCACAAGCTCAGTTATACTGCACTAGAGCAGGTTATGTAAGTGGGTTTGTTGGTCTTGTAGCAGCAACAAGTAGTAGAACTGTTAACTTTAAGGTTTACAAAGGAACGCCTACAGATGCTAGTTCAACAGGATTTGCACTAACTCAATTAGGCGATACTGCTTCTGAGGTTGGTGGTGGATCAGCTAATGTTGATGTTTTTGAAGTAGGCTCTTTGAGTTCTTCTTCTACATTCTCAGCAGGAGATGTCATTATAATTACTATATCTGCAGGTGCTGCAGCAGCAACAACAGCAAGGTTTAACGCTACATTAGAAGTAGTATATACAGGATAATATGTTAGGACTTAGTTATAGATTATCATTAAAAGCAAACGCATCAGGCGTTTTTCAATGCACAGACATCACAGGACTTCAACTTTGGTTTAGAAGGCAGTCTTTTATAACTCACGATACTGATGGTGTTTCAAAGTGGGAGGATATTAGTGGCAACAATAATGATGCAACTCAATCAGACAATGCAAAAAAACCTAGATATAGTGGTGCATTAACAGTTGATTTTGAGGGTCATAATACATTAACTTTAGGTTCTCAAATAAATTTAGGTGCTTTTACAATAATTATGGCTATAGATCCTGCTGAAACAGCAACCTTGAGTAATGAAGCTCCTTTAGGAAAAGGTGGTAATGACCAAATAAAAATGTATAGGGGTGCAGCTAATAACAGAATAGCATTAAAAGCTAATGGAGTTCAGTCTGACATAAATCCTATGGGAACAACATTCCCTACCTCACAATTCCTACTTACCTGTGTTAGAGAGGCAGGTGGAAGATTTAAGGTAAGAATAAATAAGTCAGAAGTGGGTGCTGTTGTAACAGATGTAACAGACCTTTTTGATATAACTCAAATTGGTAGTGGAGATATTACAACCACAGAATTTAACGGTGCAATAAATGAAATTGCTGTTTGGGATAGAGAGATTAACTCAACAGATTTAAGTAATGCAGAAAATAACATAAGCGATAGAAACGGAATATAAAAATGGCAAGATCAACAGCAGCACAAGAGATAGCACTTATGAAACAAAGAATGGACTCTATGGAGGATAAGCTAGATAATATGGATAAGAAGTTAGATATGCTTACTAAGCAGCTTCTTGACCCTGATAAAGGTGTTGTTGCTAGAGTGAATAAAAACACTTCTGCTAGATTGAATATGCAAAAGGCTTTATGGGGTTTGTGGACTATCGTTGTTGGTTCTTTGGTTGCTTATTTTTTTACTAGAAATGGCTAAAGGAATATCGTTTACATACAGAAAGAAATCCAAAGTAAAGAGAAAGGGAATACATTCAAAGAATAAAAGCAGAACCAAAGGAACTGCTCAATATAAAAAACCTTACAACTCTCAAGGAAAATGATACAAAAAGACTTAACATTATCGGTTGGAAATATTATTTGGATAATTGGTATTATATTTACAATGGGAATAGCTTATAGTCAAATAGCTCAACTTGATGAAGATATTATTGTATTGGAGAATAGGTTAGAAAAAAAGATTAAGATAATAAACGAGTGTGAAGATAAGATACACGATTTAGAAAAAGAGTTAGCTAAAATTAACACTTGTAAACATAAGAGATAATGGAGCAGGTATTACAGTTGATAGAAGGATATGGTTTGCCTTTGGTTTTATTACTAGGTGCGTTATATGCTCTATATCGTTTCCTAGTTTTTTCTCTTTATGAGGTGAAAAACCAATTTTCACGTCATCACGAAAGAGCAGCAGAAAACATTGAGGAAATGAAGAAAAAAATAGATATAATTTTAGAATTTATAAAACAAAAAAAATGAAAGATTTAGTTTGTAAAATAGTATATTATTTGACTTTTAAAAAAGTTTGTTTAGGCTCTTGTAAATATTGTGAAAAATAATGGAGCTAGTAGTATTACGCTACAACACATCTCATGATAGCACCAACGGAATGTTGTTGCAAAAGACTTCGATAGGTTACGACTTTCTTTGCTACACGCTAGAAGATGAAGAAAGGGTTGTCAAAGTAAAACACGAAACAATGATACCTTACGGAAGGTATGAAATAAAATTAAGGAGAGAGGGTGGATTTCATAATAAGTATAGCAAAAGATTTCCTGATATACACGATGGTATGCTTCATATCACTAATGTTCCTAACTTTGAGTATATTCTTATACATTGTGGAAATACTGATGAGCATACTTCAGGCTGTTTACTCGTTGGTGATAGTCAAGAAAACAACTCGTTAATTACAGGTGGTTTTATAGGTAAGTCTACACAGGCATACAAAAGAATTTACAAACCCATTTGCGAGGCTCTGCAGAAAAAAGAAGAAGTTTTTATAGAGTATAAGCACATAAATGATTTTATGGATATTTAACCCTTGCTAAAGGGTTCAAATAGGGTTGTTTATACCCTATATAATAAAGATAAGGATAAAAATAAAGATATGAGTATATTAAGAAAAATATTTAGTAGTGGTGCAAAAGATTTAGTTGATAGTGTTGGAAATGCTATTGACAAGATACATACGTCTGCAGAAGAAAAAGAGCTTGTAAAGAACGAGATAAACAAAGCCATACACGAGTTTGAAAAAAGCATACAGATTGAGGTTACTAAACGTTGGGAGGCTGATATGAACGGAAATTGGCTTACCAAATCTATCAGGCCATTGTCTTTAGCTTTTTTATTGCTTGTTCTTACTGTATTTACTTTAATTGACTTTGGTTATGTAGATATGGATATTAAGGGTTCTTGGATTGACCTATGGCAGCTACTAGCGATTACTGCTTTTGGAGCATATTTTGGTGGTCGTTCATATGAAAAAGTTAAAAAATAGTTTGGTAGGTAAGGGTTTCTTTACTTACATTTGTAGTTCACTTATGTTTCTTAATTGACGTAATTGTAATCATTTTGGGGAAAATGTGGAAATAGGGTTCATTTATTGTTCCCTATTTTTTTTTGTTGAGTTTTTTTATTAAATTGCAACATTATGAAACTGTATAGACCAAGACTGACTCAAAAAGAATATGAACTAATACAGCAACATCGTGGTAACAATGGCGTGGGTATCATAGGAGATACACACGAGCCTTTCTGCCACCCTGATTACAGAAACTTTTGTTATGAGGTGTTTGATAGATTTGGTGTTTCAGAAATAGTACACATTGGAGATGAGGTAGATAACGCTGCATTATCTTATCACGAAAAGCTTACAGATATGCCTAATGCAGAAAGTGAGGCAGAACAGGCTCAAAGAGCTATGGAGATGTGGTACTCTACATTTCCTGATGTTAAGGTTTGTGTAGGAAATCATTCTGCACTACCATTCAGACAGGCAACAACAGCAGGTATTCCAAAAAGGTTTTTAAAGTCTTATGAAGAAATATGGAAAGCACCAAAGGGTTGGAGTTGGGAGCTTAATTGGGAAATAGACAATGTTATCTATGAACACGGAACAGGATCGTCAGGAGCAAGAGCAGCAGTCAACAGAGCAACAGCTAATAGACAATCTACAGTCATAGGTCATTGTCATTCTTTTGGTGGAGTAAACTATATGGCATCTCGTAATGATTTAATCTTTGGAATGAATGTAGGCTGTGGTATTGATGTAGATGCTATGGCTTTTAGCTATGGTAAAAACTTTCCTAAAAAACCTACTCTTGGTTGTGGTATAGTTCTTGACGGTGGAAAGACCGCATTGTTTATTCCAATGGACTTAGGCTCAAAAATAATTCACAAGAATACACTCTAGTATTTAAAAGTTTTTTTACTTTTTTCTACATTTTTATTTGGTGTTATAAATAATTGTTGTATATTTGCATCAGTTATTAACATTTAAACCCTGATTATATGGAAGAAATTAAAGTTCAAAAAGTCAAATTAGGAGATGTAAACTTTATGATAGACAGACAAATAGAAGAAATTTGTGGTCTAATAAAAGACTCCTACCTAAAAGAAGCAGATATGATTTCAGAGGGCGATAACACACAGGCAGAGTTCTGTCGTGGAAAAGCGTTTGCATATGACTATGCAATCAAATCATTAGCAATATTACAATCACAAATGAAAAACCTTTTAAAATAATTATTATGTCAGAAATTAAAACAGAAACTAAAAAAGAAACGTTAAGAAGATTGTTTACAGAAAACGGTCTAGTTCAAGAAGATGTGTATAAAGACAAGCGTGGATTTGTTATTATCACAAGAACAGGTATAGATAAGATTGTGAGCAATCGTGGAATACAGTTGGAGTATGAGCCAATAGTGATGGAAAGAGATTGGGTGGTAATGCGATGCACTGCCTTTATGACTAAGGGAAAAGAGATTGGACAAACCAAAACAGAAACCTTTGGAGAGAGTAGCTCAGACAACACTATGGGTCTTGCAGGTAAGTTCCCTGTTGCTATGGCAGAGAAACGTGCAAAATCAAGAGCTGTTCTAATGCTTACAGGTTTTTATGAGCAAGGCTTGTATGGACAAGACGAAATGATAAATGAATAATCTTGATTGGATAGACGATATACTTGCAAGTGAGCCTATAACTAATAGTCAGATAGCTATTATAGAAGGCTTACTAGCAGGTGTCCCTTACGAACCTCAAGTAGTAAAGGATATAGATGATAGTCTTTTACACTTAACTTATCAAGAGGCTTACGACCTAATAGGTAAATTAAAGGAAGACTACATATCAAAAGACCCAAGAGAACAGTTTAATAAAATGTTTAAATATGGCGATTAGAAAACACGCACTAACTAAAGAGGGTGCTATTGTAGCAATCACAAGAAAACAATTAAAAGATATGGGTAAAGAAACTGAAATACAAAAAAAGTTTGTTGAACTATATATGTTGGAAAGTGATGAAAGAATAGCAGAAACTTATAGATTAGAATTTGGAACAGAATTAGTAATAGTTAAAAATATAAAAAATGAAAAAAGCAAGAAATAATTTTGAGGCTCTTATGAGAGTTGAAGGAATATCAAAAAGAAAGTTTGGTCAGATAACAGGAGTTAGTGGCACTACAATAGATAAGTATTTAGAAAACCCTACAATGTTAAGGTTAAAGCACTTATCATTGTTAGCAAAAAACTCTAACATTACTGAAGAAGAGTTGCTGAACACAATAAACGTGGAGAGTAATGAGCTTTAGAATGGAGCTTCTTAAGTCTGCTGTTTGTAAGCACTACAACATAACGCCTTCTGAACTACACAGTAAGTCAAGGAAGATGGAGGTAGTTGGTGCTAGAAGAATGTTTTACTTCTTTGCTAGAAAGCATTTTAATAAAACATACACTAGCATAGCAAATATGTTTGGCGCTAATCACGCAACTGTGATTCATCACGAAAGAAAACTTTTAGGCTATCTTGAATTTGATAAAGTTGAAATGAGAAGGTACATAAGCATAAGAGATTTGGTGTTTGAGGAAAAGACCTTCCTAAACATTCAAGACGAGTTTGACTGCCTTAATAGAGAAAAAATTATTATCGAAGATAGAATGAATGAAATTAAAAATGAACTTAAAATAATAAACAACAAAAACAATTTTAATTATGGAGATTAATGGAATATTAGAAGCTAAGTTTGAAACAAAAGAATTTTCAAGTGGCTTTAGAAAGAAGGAGTTTGTAGTAAACACTCGCGGAGAATATCCACAGGTTATTAAAATGGAAGTCGTAAAAGATAACATTGAGAAGATAGATACGATTCCTGTTGGAACAGAAGTTACCTGTAAGATAGATATTAGAGGTAGGTTGTATGAAGGAAACTATTACAACAACATTTTAGCTTGGTCGGTAAAAGTAGGCACTACGACAAAGCCTGAACCTAAACAAACTGTTGCTGAAGACGATGGCTTACCCTTTTAACTTAAGGGAGCTTATTAGAATGTTTGATTGTGAGATTGAGGGGTAACACCCTCATCTCTTAATCATAAAAAAAAACTATGAAATTTGAAACCCCAAAAGACTTTGAAAGGCAGGAATTAGCTGCAAAATATTTCTGCGATAAATACGCCTACTGCTACTTTAGTCAAGGAGATTTTAGTTCTGTTGATTATGAGATTAAAAATAAAAACCTTGACAGGATATGTGGCCTTGAGGTAAAGGGTTGTCCTAATCAAAACATTGACAGCTACGACAACTGCATAGTGTCAATGAAGAAAATTGTTGATTGTCAGGAAGAACAGATAAGATATGGTAAGCCTGTCGTTATATGTTGGGCGTTTGATGACGGCATATTATTTGACAGAATAGACAGCCTAACAGGAACTTTTAAAAAAGGTGGAAGGAAACCGCGTAAGGGTTCAGTACACGATCAAGAAATGATAGTTGTAGTTGAACGAAAAAACCTGCAAAAGATTTTGTATTAAAAATAATTATTTATACATTTGCAAATTATTAACCCCAAAATTATATATTATGGCAAAAAGAATGACAGACACAGACAAATGGAAGAAAAGATTTGTCAGAGAATTATCACCACAACATAAGCTACTTTGGTTCTACATATTAGATGACTGCAATCACGCAGGTATATGGGAGGTGGATTTAGAAGTGGCTTCAATCCGTGTAGGCTTTGACCTATCACACAACCACCTCCCATCATCATTTGGCGAAAAAGTAATATCGTTTGATAATGGAGATAAGTGGTTCATACCTGACTTTATTGACTTTCAGTACGGTGAGTTAAACCCAAACTCTAATGTTCATAAATCTGTAATACAACTATTAGAAAGATATAATCTTGAGGGGTATGTAAAGGGTTCACAAACCCTACCTAATACCGTACAAGATAAAGATATAGTTATAGTTAAAGAAAAGTCTAAAGCTAAAAGGTTTGCAAAACCAAAAGTTGTTGATATTGCAGAATACTGTGTAGAAAGAAACAACTCTGTTGATGCACAGAAGTTTTACGACTATTATTCGTCTAATGGTTGGAAGGTAGGCAAAAACCCCATGAAAGATTGGAAGGCTGCCGTTAGGACTTGGGAAAAGAATACGACAGCAACACAGACTAAAGGCAAAGTACAACAATCACTAGACACTTGGCAAGAGGCTAGACAAATGATTAACAATGGATAAGAGCAGACAAATATGGTATAGGTTCAGCAACGACCTTGAGCAGCTCAATGTTGATTGCGTTGACTTGTTGAGTAAGTGTTATATGATGCTAGGTCAAAGGCCTGATACACAGCAGGTTGTAATGATGGCTAAGTTTCTTGTAGATGACCTCTCTAGGTTTTATGGTTCTATGGAAATGGATGAGGTTGCCTTTGCTTTTGAGCAGGGAATAAGAAACTCAGAACACGGAGGCTTTGTGAATGTTCGTAATTGGAACATATGGCTCAAAGAACATAAAACAAAGTCGCAACTACAAAGACAGCAAAAATTAGTAACAGACTTTCAAAAGCATCAACAAGGTCAAAAAATGATTAACTCAACTATTAACAAAGCAAAAAGATTAAAATAATGGGAAAATATAAAAACGTTCAGAACATATGTAAAGACGATAAAGATGGAATATCTTACGTTGTTGTTCCTAAAATAATTAACACAGACGTAAGCTTTCAACTTATGTTTGGAAGAATGGTGTCTAAAGAACAAGCAAACACAAGACCTGTAAGAGATTCTGAAAGTGTAAGTTTTGCAAACTACTATGAAAACTATTAAAACAAAAACATAAAAAAGTTTGGTAGTTACAAAATTATTTCGTATCTTTGTACAAGTATTAACAATTAAAACCCCAATATATGAATTACAAAACATTACTTATTGAAACATTATCAGTTCAAACTTCTTCAGGCAAGGAAGAAAAAATGATTGCCTACATTCAAGACTTCGTAAAAAAATATGTTCCTCAGGCTACAGTTGTAGTCAAGGACAACAATGTGTATGTCACCAAAGGTGTTGCAGACTACTACCCTTGTATTGTTTCTCACACAGATACAGTACACGATATGTATCAGGACTTCGGTGTGTACGACAGAGATGGTGTTCTGTTTGCTTTCAGCAACGATGTGGAGCAGCAGGTTGGCATCGGTGGTGACGACAAGGTTGGCGTGTGGATTGGTTTACAATCCCTACTAGAAAAAGATGCTATCAAGTGTGCTTTCTTTCACAGTGAGGAGATAGGCTGTGTTGGTAGCTCTGCTGCCGATATGGACTTCTTCAAAGATGTAGGCTACTGCTTTCAGTCAGACAAGCGTGGCAACAAAGACTTTGTAAACAATATATATGGTGTTCAGTTATTTGGTGAGGACTTCTCTACTAAAATATCTAGCACACTACACAAGCACGGATATATGGAAACGTCAGGTGCATTGACAGATGTTTATCAACTAAAGCTCAATGGGTTGGGTGTATGTGTAGCTAATATGTCTAGCGGTTACTATGCTCCACACTCAGAAAAAGAGGTTGTAGATATTGCAGATGCTATCAACTGCTACAATATGATTTCATCACTTGTAGATTTGCTAGGCTGCAATCTATATGCTCACAAATCAGAAACTCCATCTTGGGATAGTTGGTCTGATTGGAAGCCTAGAAAGAAGAAGAAGGGTAAGTTTACAGACAGAATATCTTACAAAGAAAGCTATGACGAACTTGGGTACGCTTACGTAAATGGAAGTATAGTTGGTCACAAGCCTTACAATTATGAGTGGGATATGATAGATGAGTATAACTATGAGGATGACAACCTGCTTACTAACGTTGGTAAATGTCAATGGTGTAATGGCAAGGTTTACACATCAGACTGCCTAGATAGTTCAGAGTGCTACTGCATTGGCTGTGATGCAATAGTAGATGATAGCCAAGTAATTAAATCGTAAGTTATGGAAACTATATTTATTATAATCTTGCTTCTTTCAGTTTTATATCTTATATTCGCACAGAGCCATACTAACTCTGACATTTGTGATATTGAAAACAAAATGGAAACAATACGCAAAAGGTTTGATGAGTATGAGTTAAGAATAAAACAATTAGAGGAAGCACTTGAAAGAGAAGGAATTTCACAGCGAAGAAAGAATACAAATAGCTATCGTAGATTATTTGAGGCTACAATATCCAAAGTCGCTATTCACTGCAACGATGGGTGGTCAGTTTCAAAGACACTACTCTCAAAGATTAAAAGCAAAGCGAACAGGATATTTGAGAGGGGTATCAGACCTGCTTATATTCGAGCCAAACAAAACCTACAAAGGATTGTTTATAGAGCTAAAAAAAGACAGGAAGTGTTATCCCTCCAAAGAGCAGAAGATATTCATTCAGAACGCACTAGATAGAGGCTACTATGCTGTTTGTGCAAAAGGCTTTGACCAATGCAAGGATATTATAGATAAATACTTTAATGATGAAATCTAAATACTACTACGACTACACTAGAAATATAGACACAACAGAAGCGAGTTCAGAGGAACTAAAAGCTATAAACGACAGGTTATTTAAGAATGTTGGCAACAACATATCTGTTCCAAGCTACTATGTTGGTAGCAACGGATATGAGGCAAGGAAGGTTATATCAGGTTTTGATTTGTCATACAATGTTGGGACTGCCACCACCTACTTATTGCGATGTGGAAAGAAAAAGGAAGAAGGTATGACCGACAAAGAAAAACACATAGAAGATATAGAGAAAGCTATTAATCATTTAATGTTTGAATTAGAGAAGTTAAGAGATGAGTGTTAATGTATTTGAAAGAAAAGACCGTAGGGGTGGTGGCTATGCTAAACGTAAATTTACTTTAGAGGAAGCAAACTCAATTCGTGATGAGTATAAAGCAGGGGGGATCAGTCAGAATAAGTTGGCAGATAAGTATAATGTAAGTCAACCTATAATAAATATGATACTTAAAAACAAAACTTATTGTAAATAATTTGGTAGTTTAATAAATAATTTGTATATTTGTATAACAAATGGGGGATAGGGGTGTCCTCACTAGGGGGGGGGTGTCCTCCACAAGTTCCCCAAAATTTATTAACCAAACAAAATATTACAATATGAATTACGATAATTGGAAATTGATGTCAGACAGAGATGAGATGAACTATGCTGACGATGACTTATGCAAATCAGATGTTATATACTTTTTAAATCAAGAGGGTGCTTATGACATAGATGTTATGGAAGGAGAAACAACCTGTGATGTTAACTTTAATTATGAGGGTGCTTGGTATGTCGTAGATGATTTGACGTTAGAAGATTTTAAAGATATGTCTAACATAAAAGATATGATAGCTATATATGACGACACAGGAACTTCTTGTTGTGGCGCAAGTTATGATGCAGATAACAGAAGATGCCATCATTGTAAAGAAGCTTTTTAAAAATGTATTGTTTATTTTTGTAATGTTTTGGTGACAATACTTTTTTAGGTGTGAGGTTTTGATAGTTCCTCGCACCTTTTTTTGTGTTATTATTTTTATTTATGTTTCTATTGTAAAAAAATATTTAAAACAAACCACTAAGTATCTGCTGAGTAACTGCCAAGTAACTGCCAAGTAACTGCCAAGTAACTGCTAGGGGACTGCCATAGGGTTATGTTTGGTCTTAGTGTAGTTCGTACACTTACCTTAGTGTAGCTTTTACACTTACCTTAGTGTGTGTTGTACGCTAACTACCTTTACAAATTATTTTTGACATACACAAATAAAGTTATTAACAATTATTTTGTTGATAAGTCGTAATGTCGTTTAACGCTATTTTTAAGCGTTTTAAAGCATTAACACCCCCCTGTAATATCGTTACACCTAAAAAAAAAGTTATTAAAATAGAAGAAAATTACTAGATAAGAAATTTACTAAATATATATTTTTTTTAAAAAAAGATTAAATTTGTTGTTGTGTAATTAAAAAATTTGTTTTACATTTGTACCATATTAATAAATAAAACAAAACATTATGAACCTTTTACAATTATTTGATAAATACGCTGATTACAACGGAGTTTCTAAACTAGGTGACCTACTAGAGAAAAACGATTATGGCTATGAGTATTGGTTATATCTTAGAAAGCCTGAAACATTAACAAAGCTGCCGTTTGACTTAAATTTAGTCAGATTACTAGAAACAAATCTAGAGCCTATGCCGTTCAATCTAGCTCAAATTAATAATTACTAAAAACTATCAGAGATGAAAAATTCAATTAACAAATTGTTTAAAAAAGCTATTTTAGATATTCAGAAAGGCGGCCACACAAGAAAGCCTTACAATACTAGCACACCCATTAAATTGGGATTTAGCCAAACCGACTATACAAAGATTAGCTACATAACTGAGAAGCGACAAAATGAGCTTTTAGAGTATGGACAAATGGTAAACAAAACATTTGACAAGGAGCAAAGAAAGAAATACTTTTATCATACGACCATTGAAAAAATCATCAACAAGCATTTTAGCGAAGTGGTTACAGA
>TARA_R100000734_G_C3319286_1_pt1 | contig 17450 bp, 20 predicted proteins | sample TARA_R100000734 | Tara Oceans TARA_R100000734 (sample SAMEA2623290) | marine metagenome | biome: marine biome (ENVO:00000447); feature: surface water layer (ENVO:00002042); material: "saline water (ENVO:00002010), including plankton (ENVO:xxxxxxxx)" | depth 5 m | reverse complement strand
TGATGCAGATGAATTATTTGATAATATAGCTGCAAATACATTATTTAAATCAGATCTTACGTCTGCTCCTGTTGCATTTGCAATATTGTAATCGTGCGTTGCCATATATTAATTATATCTTAATTTGTGTTGTCTATTAAAACTGTTAGCCCAATACTTGTATAGTTTTGATCGCCTACCATAATAATTCTAAATTTAGCAGTTTCATTTGAGCCACTGAATGTAAGTGTATCGTTATAAATAAAAGTATAAGGTCTATATACTCCTGCACTTAAAGTATGTGTAATACCATCAGTACAATCACTATAAGTTGAGCCACCATCTACAGAAAATTGCACTCTAAAGTTTTGTATATCTCCTAAAACACCTGTAGCAAAAGCAACAAAAGAACCATCAGTCCTACATTGATCAATGCTTACATTAGCACAAGTATGTGTACCTGATTGACCAGTATTTCCTGTACTAGAATATGTACTTTTAAATCTTGTAAGAGGAACTTTATTACTCCTATGATTTATGATTTTAGAAGTAACATTATCAAACTGTTTTACATTTAAAGTATCAGTATTTAATCTTGCTGAATTAAGCGTGCCTGTTGTTATGTCAACTGCAGATATTGCACCAAAAACACCAGATGCAGAAGTTAAAGTGCCGCTAGCTATGTTACTAGCGGTAATAGTATTTGCACTAATTTTAGCTGCTGTTACAGCATTTGCAGCAAGTTTATCAGTGCTTACAGCATTAGCAATTATCTTATTAGATGTAACTGCATTTGAAGCAATCTCATTAGCTGTTATTGCACCTGTTGCAATTTCTGAAGTATTTACAGCATTAGCAGCAATCTTGGCACTCGTTACAGCATCTACACCAAGTTTTTCTTCTACAATAGCTCCTGCAGCTATGACATCACCTTGTATTGAATTCACAGCAAGTTTTGCATTAGTAACAGCATCTGCAACTAGCTTGCTAGTTGTAATTGCACTGTCTTTTATGTCAGTTGTTAAAACAGGTTGATCACCTACGGTGAAAGTCAAAGTAGTTGCAGTTGATTCAGCCCCCTGGCCGTTTATAGTTGTTACGCTAGCAACATAGTTTGAGCCTACCGGTAAAAATGTTGTATCAACAAAATTATCACTAACAATACGATTCATTAACTTATTGCTTGAAGAATCAACTATTGCAACTCTAAATTCATAATTTGGATAATCAGTCATTTCAGACCAAGATAAAAATGATCTTCCTGTTGACGAAGCATCGGTGTCTGTAAAAGAAAGGCCACTCGGAGCTTTTACTTCAAGCCCGGTAGGCACACGCGCAATATCTTCTATGTTTTCAGCTGGCGGAGCTTGCCAAGTATATATATCTAAATATTCAACTGCTTGAATATCAATTAATCCATCAGGATGCAAATTCATTGCTTGCACTCGAAATAATTTGCTTGATAAGCCTGCAGGAGTATAAGTTACTGTTATAACATCGCCTACTTTAACTTTATAAAGTTCAGGTGTTGCTGCAAAACTTATTGTCATTTGACTACGCGAGCGTCCTAAAATTGCTTCGCCCATATTGTAAGCAACATATTTATTTACAATATATGGAAAATCAACAACTAATTCAAGCTCTTCGCCCCCATCATCGGATTTATAATCTGAAAAATTGCCATCACTATTAGGGTCATGAAATACAGTAACAGTATCCATTTCATATTTTTTTAAAGCATTAAAAAATTGCACAACAACCTTATTTGCTTTTTCTGATTTATTTTCATAACTTATTGAAATACCTTGATTTTCAATAATATGATCATCAGTAACTGTAAAAGATGAACTTGCTGTATCTTCAAGTGTAACTTCATATTTACCATCGATATAATTAAGAATACCGCGCATATTTGCTAATAATTCTTTTGTATTTTCTAAAACATTTTGATTAGTGTCAATTAGGCCATTACAATGAAAACGACGAACCTTAACCAAAGCAGTTCCTACTTCATTTGTATAACTAGCTGAAAGCGTATCATCAACAACTAATTGATAAACAGGATTCGTTTCTTCAAATTCATGATAACGTAAAGCATCAATAATAGTTGCTTGATCAAATTCTGTGGAAGAGCCTGAATCTTCTAAAGTTATTAACCCACCTATTTTGCTTTGGCCCCATGTAGTTTCATCAACATTAAAAAAATTATTACCTGAAGTTCCACTAAATGTAGCTGCTGCTGCGCTACCTGCATAATCTGGTGTATCTTTTAATTCATCTGATGTATTTGCAGCAGTTTGAAATGATTGTAAATTAATTGCAGAACTTGCTAATCCTTTACCATATTCATCATTTCTTAAATAATCAAGAAGACATAAGGCTGCATTATCGGACCATTCAAATGTTGACGAAGTATCGTATCTATGACTTCCTGAGCCACCTGTTATGCTGCCATCTTTACGGGGGTCGTATAATTTTTTGCCTCGAACAACAACCGTTAATTGCGGTATGCCTCTAAACATACCTTCCGTATCGTACTCAAACGAAGCGGCTATATAAGCTATTCCTCTTAATCTATGGTTGCTTGACCAAACCTCAGGCGTTGATGCTATTAACATAGGGTCTGCGGTTTGATCTGAGGCCCCGTGATGCGCATTAAATACCATACGATATCGTCTAGCAGGGTTAGTACCTGACGTGCCCGCATTTGACTCCTGGACAACACCTATTTGTGATGCTGTACATAAAGAACCTGCCCCGGAACTTATTTTGTCTGAACCTGCATAATACCCTTGTTTAAATACTTTACGATCTTTAATTGATACTCCATTTAATTCTATTGTATCTAATTCTATTTGATCGACTTCTCCAACAGACAAAGCATAAACAGCTACTAAATTTTGTGATCTTCCGTCATGAGTATGTAATAATGCTAAAGTGCTTCCAACTCGGCGTCTTCCATAAATAACTGGAATTTTTCCGCCTTGAGCACTTTTTTGGCCAAGTATTTGTTGGCCTTTACTCATCATATCTCTTAATTCAAGATATCCTTTAACACCTGTTGCAACAACATAAACTTGTACTGCTGTCCATACTACAGAAGCAACCGCTTTAACGGTGCCAATAAATTGAGTAAATGCTTTAATTTCTGCAAACATTAATCATTCCCCCAACGTATATCTTCTTTAGTTTGATCTGAATATTCAAGTCCTTTATCGCCTGAATATACTTGCTGCTGTGATTCATCAGTAAAATGTCTGCCTTTTTTTAAGTTCCAGTTAGCCCAATGATTTGCAATAGTTAGTTTTATTTCTGAATTTGTTTTTGTTTCTTGTATTGAAGCTGTTTTTAAAAAACCAGAAAAATATGTAGTTGCATCTACAATAGATTCATTTGTATCAAAAAATGCAATATAAATATTTACAGATGTATCAATAAAATTTCCACCTGAAACTAAATCTCTTACATCGCTTGTAATATTAGACATACTTACTAGGACTTCATTTACTGCAGCTTCACCATTTTCAGTTGCTGAATCTAGTGCAATAAAATTACCACCTGCTTGATATGAGTTTGAATCATATGTAACGTCTCTATAAAAAGTTGTTACGCGTAAAGGTGTTGAAAAATTAAATTCTAAAAGAAATGCTATTTTATTTGCATCATTGGCTACTTGTGTTTGTAAGCCTGCACTAATTGACCTTGCCATTATGTAATTACTTCACGTACTTCAAATTGTATTGTGTACAAACCTGAAGCATCAGTGCTAAACAAAATTTCTTCTGATGTTAAATAAACTGTAAAACTAGGCTTATTTACAACAACGGCTGAGTTATCTGCTAGCGTTGAAACTAAATTAGGCTCTATAGAAACAGTTGTTTGGCCGCTTGCATTTGAATCACAATCAGCTGTAACCATATATACTTTAGAATGAGCAAATTTAATTAAATCACCAGCCTTTAAAACACCTGTTGTAGAAGCTGCAAAGCCATCTAAAGCAATAGTATTATCACTAACAGCGTGAGCTCCATTTACTAATATATCGGTTTCAGCCTTGCCTGCACCTCTATTATTAGTTGGGTATTGAATTGTAAATGTTTCAAAGCCTCCTTTTTGTTTTTGTAAAAAAGCAAAAATATCCATAGCATCGCTATAAGTCATAGGAGGCATACTAATTGTAAAATTAAAATATTGCGCACCAATTTGTCTAACCGATCGCTTGCCAGATAAACTATGATTAATCAAAGTAGGTCTTACATTTTTAAAATCTAAAGCGCGAAAACCTGGGCTTGTAGGAAAAGAGCCGCTCATACTACACCAACCTTGCCACGTTGATTCATAGCATTATTTATTATAGCTGTAATCATGCCTTTACGTGAAGCTAATAGCTCATCAAAACCCGTAGCATCAACCGCACTAATATTAAAGTTTACAGTAGCTCCGGATGTTTGTCCTTTTGTATGATCAATAACAGTTTCATTAGGGTGCAGCATAGCCATAAACCCACCTTTACCGTCTAGCCCACCCGATCTTGCGCCTGAACCTGTATAACCGCCGCCATCAAATTCTGGTAAGCCAACAGCGCGGCCAATATTCGATATATTACTTGAAATACTTTTAACCATATTTTCAATAATTAAAACTCTTATTAACTCGTCAATAACAGATTTAACAATTGTAGTTGCTAGCTTTTCAAAATTCATAAATTCTTTATGGGCAAAATCAAAAAAGTTTTTAAAACCGCCTGTCATACCTGTTGCAATTTTTTTAGTAAACGATTCAACAGTATTTTCAGTTCTTTCTAACTCATAGCGAAAATCATTAGTGGCAGGTGGTAATCCATTTAATTCTTCTGTAAGTTCTATAATTTTAGCTTTTATATCGTCGGCAGACTCCATTCCTCCAGCCCTAAACCTTCTAAAAATATTTAAAATACCATCAATTTTTGCGCCGAATATCGAAGTTTTATCAATACTGCCATCTAAAACTGATTCTAGGCCTGCAATTTCTTCTTGTAATTGTAAAGCAGTTTTTTTGCGTTCTATCATGCCAATAGCATCAAGCAAATCTAAAAATGAATTAGCAGTACCTATTACTGCACTTTGTAATGGTAATAATATTTCACGACGTAACTCATTCATAGTGTCATTAAATATTTCTGCCTGGCGTATAGTATCTTCGGGTATTACACCTGTTGCTGCTTCAGCAAGCTGATTCATTGCAGCTGACCCATCTTTACCCATAACAGTTAGTTTAACACCTGATCGACCAAATAAATCAGCCATTACCCCCGCTTTACGGGTGCTGGATTCTACGTTATCTAAAGCTTTAAATAATTCAACAAATATTTGTTCTGCGTTTTTTGCGCTCCCATCTGCATTACGTAGACTAACACCTATGCGCTCTAAACTTTTCCCCGCTTCAAGCGTACGCATTTGCGCTTGACCAACATTTTTAGTAAATGTTTGTAAGCCTTTGTTAAATTCTTCGGTGCTTAAACCAGATTGTTGTGCTGCAAATTGATATTTTTGTAAAAAAGTTGTTGATACGCCAATTGAATCGGCTGTTTTACCAATAGTATCAGCAAGCTCTAATGTTTGCTTTGTAAAATTTGTAATAACAGCAGCTGAAAAAGCAACAGCTAAAGTGCCTTTGATTCTATTTAAATTTTTATTAATAGATGAAAACGCATCTTTCGTACGATCGACTGCGGTTATATCATATTTTACTTTTTGTTGAACCATTTCTTATTTGTTTATTTTTTTCTTCTAAATATGCAATCCAGCCATTAAATTCTGATAAGGTCATTTTTTCTTCTAATTCTGCTACTGAGCAGCTTAAAAGTTCAGCTAAAAAATATTTAGCAAATACTTCCTTATCAGTTGCTACTTTTTTTGTTGCTCCTCAACACTAACGGAAGACATAATATCTCCTGCTACTCTAGCTAAAACGTCTTTATCAACTTGGTTCATTAACGTATGCTTATCACTAATTGTAAATATTTTATTCATATCTTCATCTAAAGCTTTATGAATTAAGCAATAAGCCATTAATTCAACATCATTGTTTTGTGCATATCGTTGCAGCTTTGACATTTCAGCTAAAGTTAATGGCTTAGCATAAATAACAAGAGGGCCATTATCATCACCCCATTCTGGCACTTCAATGGTTTTTATCCCTAGCGATTCAAAATGCCTTTTAGCGTTTTCTAAAACATTCATTTTATACAGTTGCTGCAGTTAATGCGCCAGTACCCTGTACAGATATAGTTGCTTCAACCATACCATCAAATGAAGCTGATCGACTTACGCCAGTTACAAGAGCAGTACCGCTATAATATGTATCGCCTGATGCATCGCCTTCAGGATAAACATTTAAAGTAACGGATGCGCCTACAGTTAATGCACCTTGTCCGCTTGTGTCTGTTTCATCCCAAAATACATCGAGAGAGCCAGAAAACTGCGTTAAAGATGATAAGTAGGTACGAGCACTATCTCCCATAGAAGTATCTTCAATAACATCAGCACTTTCTTCAAGTGAATATGATCTTATTTCAGCTACAGCGTTTGAACCGACTTTAACGGTGCCTTCACTTCCTTTATGAGTTGCCATTTTCTTTTACCTCGGCTTTCGCCTTTTTAGAAGAAGATTTTAATTCCTGGGCTGCTTCTTCTTTCCAACCCAAATTTTTTAAGCTTTCAATTTTAGACGGATGTGCTTCTACTGTTATACTTCCGTCTGGGCTAATCATTTTCATAAGATTCTCCAATTAAATTGCTGTATCAGGAGCATTTTCATTAGTTAAATATGTCGTTGCAAAAGTTAACGAAATATATCCTAATGGTTGCTCGCCTTCAGCGTTATATTCTATTTCAGTTGACTCTAAATATATATCTTTAGCCAAACCATTTATTGTTGTATCAGCAGATATTGCTGTTTCAACTTCTTTTGCTATTGTATCAATTGTATCATCAAACGTACTTGTTGCTTTTACATACCCTTCAACAACTAATTCAAGCTGTCTTTCTAATATTCTATTAGTGCTAATTACGGCCGCTTCAGATGTTTCCGATCTTGTATAAATAACTAAAGCAGGCAATTTAGAAGTTTCTAAAGGATAAACTCTTGATTGATAAACATTTGAACCTGTGGTAGTTAAACCTGTGCAGGTTGTAGCTATACGCTCTCTAATTTGTTGTCTTATATGATTAGCCATTATATTTCTTCTAATAATAATTTAACAAAGCCTGTCTTATCAGCTTCTACATTAACAATAGTGTAATTTTGCGCGGCTTTAATTGTATTACCATCAACATCTTTTATAGCTGATACATTCAAAGTATTGCCTTGTGCTACGCTGCTAACATCAATACTTCTGCAATAAGCAATCGGTTCTGTTCCCTCAGCGCCTATACCGCCTTCTAATTCAATATATTCATTATTTAAAATAATGTTTATTGTTGATGAAACGCCGTTATTAGTATAAACAGCGCTAACGCCATGACCGTAATTAATATCAAAATATGCGCTCATATCTTCCTCTGTTTCCATGCGATAAATTGACATTACTCTTCTTCTAAAATTAAATTAACTAACCCTGTATTGTCTGGCTGCACATTCATAATAGTATAAGCTGTTTCAGGCATAATTACATTGCCTTTATTTGTTGTAATTGAATTAACAATAAGTCTATCAAATTGTGATATGTAAGGTGCATCTGAATATTTAACAATTGCTCTTGGGCTTGTGCCATTTACAGCTATGCTGCCGCTATTTATATCAATATATTCATTATCAAAAATAATGTTTATATTTGTTGCGTTACCTGAATCTATATCATACCAGGTATCTATTAGGCCAATTCTGTCGTCCCATAAAGATTGTTGTACTTCAAAAAATGTAGCAGCAACACCGTGCCCGGTTGTTGATTCTAAATAAGAAGAAAAATCTGCTGCACTTTCTAAGGCCATTATTTAGCCCGTTTTTTTGTTTTAGTTTCTTTTTTATTTGAAGGTTTTTTTTCTGAGTAATCTAACTCATGAGCTAAACCGCTTGAAATATATTGCTTAGCCTCAGCTGAAGAAACAATAACAACAGTTCCTTCTTTATGCCAGTGCCCTCTTATGTAGCAATCTTTTTTTATACGAATTTCCATAAGTTTCCCTTAAAAGAGGGAGGGTTTTACCCCTCCCAAGTTAACAAACATTAGGTTGTTGTAATATCCTTAATGAATGAGAAGGCTTCGCCATGACGTACAGCAACATCCAAGTCTTGGAAGAATGCTAAACGTGTTCCACCGCTTGTGGATAGTGAAGCTTGATCTACAACAACATCAACGCCTGAATAAAATCCAAGCATCAACTGGCTAAAGTCACCAAAGATAAGTGCTGAAAGTGCGCTCCCGCTTCCTTTTGTTAAGTCTGAAGGAACTAAGTTTGTGCTTTCAACGCCATAACCTAACATTGTATTGTTAGGGTCTAAGATGAAGTTACCTTCAACACCAGAACCTTGTTTTGCAATAGTTCTTAGTTTTGAAATAACTTTCGGGTTTGTTAAGAAGCCTGGTCGATCACCAATAATAGCATTATCAATTTCAACTTCTTTAACAAGATCAACAACTTTAGCATAAGTTACCGCGCCACCATTTGTGCCGATAGCAACTGTTGCAGCATCAGAGTTTTGTAAAATACCACTCGGCTCATTTGAACCGCCGCCTTCAATTGCAACTTCGTCAATTTTTCTTGCGAAAGTATTAACAATATCGTTTCTGAGTAGTTGCTCAACTGATGGGTCTGATTGCATCATAAGCTTCCTGGAAACGTCTACATAAGCCGCTAAAGTTTTTGGGCTCATTGTAACTTGTGAGAATACTGCAGCACCTTCTGATGGAGCAGAACCTTCAGCTACAAAAGCTGAATTAGTTACAGATGTTGACATTTTAGGAATCGCGATATCGCCTTTTAAGCCCTGCATTACCCTTGCGCCTAAGCCAGTAATGGTTAATTTGCTATAAAGAGCTTCAATAAATTGATCGCCTAAATGCTCAGTTTCTTTTAAGAAACCACCTTGTGAGTTAGTACCAACAGTCTGGTCTCTTTGTCCCCATTGAATATCAGCAGGAACATAGAAGCCTCTAGCTTCTTTACCAGTTCTTGAGGCTATCTCATCAGATAGTTCTCTTTCGTAGCCAGCTTGTCTCCAGTCACCTGAAGCAGCTGCGTTAATTGCTCTGAGTAAAGAGTATTCTCTTTTCTCTTCTTCGTTAAGCCCTAAATCAGCAGGAGCAACTTCAAGTGGCTTATCATTAGAAATTTTTTCTAATAGTGCGCCTCTGAATTGTTCCACTGAAAGCCCGTTTGCAATAGCTTCATCAGCTAAATCTCTTTGACCGTGATGTTTACCAAGGTCTAAGATTTCTTTAGCATTTTTAATAGCTTCTGCTTTTGCAGACTCACCAGCTTCTGATCTAATAGCTTTTTCATCGATTTTTTTGTCTTCTGACATAATGATTTCCTTATTAGATTTTTGACTACGACCGACTCCGACAAATCTGCTTGTGTCTGCTGGTATGCTTACTAAGCTGGCCTCCATAGGAGTCCAGGAAGTAGCAAGATAGCTTTCACGCTCTTCGTCGTCTTCCATCCTAGCCAATTTATTTACAATATAGCCAACGCTAATATTCTGACGAATACCTGCTTTGACATCCTCAAAAATCTCAGACGCTCGTTGACCTTTCCCAAACTCAACCATAGCAACAGTCCGTTTGTTGCTCTCATCTAAGTTAAATTCACGAATCACACCAATTTGTTCATCGTGATCGTGCCCTAATAATAAAGGCGCTCTACCTGATTGCATAAACTCCATGTTTATGTGCTCAGGCTTATGACTCAAAACTTCCATGCCAAACTTACGTTGAACAGGTTCTTCTGAGCTGACTCCGATGCGCACCATACGCTTGTCTTCGTCAATATAAGATGCTTTAGATAAATCTATTGTTCTAAATGATAATTCATCATTTTTACAATATCTTTCTTCTTCATCATCGTAATAAGAATTTACTGATTCTTCATCAATAATTTCTTCTTTTTCATCCTCATGATGCTTAGAGAATTCAATAACTACGCTATCTTCATTCTCTTGAACATCGAGAATATGCCTATCGTCTTTATTCATAGCTTTCTCCTTGTCTTTGCTTGATAAAGGATGAGAATCGGGAAGCAGATCAGTATCATGCTTACCGCTTCGGTATTTTCCATTGCGTAATGCAAAAAGGAAACTGTTAACACGAGCCATTGCCCATTGATTAGCATTGCTAACATTAGGCCTAACGGAACCAGGGTTTGTATTAAATGCACCTATTCCGCGCTCGTAAACTTGTTTTAAAACTTTTAAATTAGTTTTTTTGCTTGCAGCGTTATTAACTTCTTTATTATGTTCTTCAACTTTATTTTTTAACGCTTCTTCAGTTTTTTCAGAAACAGCTCTTTCTTCGATCGCCGCTTCAAATTTGATATATTCAAAGTTATGCTCTTCAAGCCAGGCTTTTGCTTCATCGGCACTGTACAAATCAGAATCAAATCTAATACTTTGTATTAAACGCTCTTCGTTTTTAATGCCATGTATTACGTGTATGCCTTTTTTGAATTCATCGTTTTTACGTCTAAATCGATCAAACTGTTCGGGGTCTTCAATTCTTGCTGCGTGCTCTCCTGGGTAAGGCCTAGATTGTTCAAAGCGTTCTTCTTCTTTTTTCATTTTTTCAACTAAATTACGCGACCAAGTAAAGCCTGGATCTCCTCCCCACAATGCCCACGCTATACGGCCTCGGCTAGGAAAGCCTTCCTCGCCTGGTCTAAAACCCTTGCCTTTTTTATCAACTTCATGACGTGAAAAATAACTATACATTCTTTTAATTGTTGAATCAGATAAATCAACGCCGTTAACTATTTGATTAGCGCGGGTAACGCCTACTCGTGTACCTCCGCGTTTAAATTCTTTACGCCAGTCTAATCCTTTTTGCGCTTCAGCTTTCATGCCTGCGTTAGGTTTCGCCATCATTACTCCCTTGAATATTTGGCTCTATAGGTAATTTAGCACCAAAAGGTTGATATGCTGTTTGTATTCCGTATTGTTCAGCAAGTTTTTGCTCTCGATCGTGTTGCTCAAATAACTCTTCAACATCACGGCCATAATTTGCTTGAATATCTTGATAAGTAACAATCCCAGAACTTAATCCATTAACATTAGCCATCATTTCTTTTTGCGGGTCAACCCAGCCCCATGATCGAGGTATAAAGGTTGCGCTATCTGCAAATTTATCAAATTTATTAATAGGTAATGGTAATACATTATTGGAAATTGCTTGCGATAACCACTCTCTGTATATCGGCTCTATAAAATGTTGAACAGTAAATTTTTGTAACATTTGAAATTGTGCCCGATCTTCAAGTGTGCCAGCTCTTATTGAGCTATAGTTAACTGAGCTTAAATCATTAGATAAGCTATGGTATGAAATATTTAATCCAGACGCAACGCTTCTTAAAACCTGGGTTGTAAAAGCAGGAAAAGCTGTTGAAGGATGTGTAGGGTCAAATGATTTAAAATCCATGCCTACAGGTAATTGTTCGAATGTACCCGCCTCAGCGCTCATAATAGGATTGTATGTATCTTCAAAATCTTCTCCCTGGTAGCTGTCGCCATCAGGTGATATAAAAAATCCCATTTTTGAAGCTCCAACGCGGGCCGCTACAATTTCCGCCTCAAGATAACCCGAAAGCATTTTTAGATTAGCCATAACTGGAGCAACAAAAGGTACACCTCTTGTTTGTTCAGGTCGTTCTTTTATAAATGCATGTATTATTTCGTTAGCAGGTACGCGTATTGTTTCAACTTTACTTGTGTATCCATATTCATGCGGATGGTTTTTATATAAATGATATGCAACCACTTTATTGCGATCGTCTAATTCAACGCCCATAACAATGCGATTACCATTGCTTTTTGATAATTCGTTTTTAGTATCAATTAAATGATCGGCTTCTAAGAATTGCAAAGTAAAGCCATACGGGTTTGAATTTGTTTTTATTTTTCTTATGATAACTTCGCCATCGCGTGCAAGAGCTTCAATAAACATTTTTTGACAATCTAAAAAACTCATTTGAGCATCAATAGTACACATGCCTTTTTTGCCCCATGCTTTCCAGGCGTCCTCAATTATTTTATTTGCTTCAACGTCAAGCGAACCGTTAGCATCGCGTGATTTACAGCTAACTCTAATTCCGTTATGACCTATAACATTTGTACTTAATAAATGAAAATATCTTTTTACGTAAGCATCATTGCGAGCTAATTCCCTGGAGCGATTACGTAAAGTAACTAATGAGTTTCTTAATTCTTGATCTGCTGACGCACTAAAGCCTAAAAAATCTGAAAATAAACGGCCTTTACCCGCTCCTTTATAACTGCGTGCCTGTAGTTTAATTTTTTTTTCTTTTTTTCTTCGTGTTAATAGATTATCGTACCAGGCCATTAGAATGTTACTCCAACTTTGTTACCGCTGCCGCGATTATTTTTAACTCTTGCTTTTTTTACTTCTTTCATATATTCAGCTTTATATCGATCTCTAAATGTTAATAGTTCGTCTATAGTTAATCTTGAGAGCGATCGGCCTGCGATACTCATTGAACTTTGGTCCATGCTAGCGCGATTTTCAATAACAGCTTCAATAGCATCTAATACTTTTTTAACATGGCCTCTAACCGAAGATGTTGTTGTTGAATAGTTTTCCTGGATTTCAATATATCCTTCATCAAGTTTTAATCTTGCGCTATCTGAAGTACGAGTTATATAGGATATCCAGTTATAACCGCCTTTTGTATATGAAGTGCTATCAGAAACTTCAATTATATAATCTGTTCCTGATTCGGTTGCTGTTAATGTAAAGTTACTTGCAGTTGACCCATCAATTAAATTGAATTCGTATGATAAACTGTAATCAGCTAACGGGTAATCCGATGCTAAATTAGTAATTTTCCACGCCCAGTAATCACCTATTTGTAATTCTTCTGGTACTTGTGTTGGATAATTATCTCTGCTAAAAGCGTTTGCCATAAATATAAATTATATCTTTTTTCGATTATAAGCTGTATTTATAGAAAAACTTACTAATATAGATAATATTATTTAATTGATTTTTTTATATTTAATATTAGCTTCTTCAAATAATTCATCTGTAATATTAAAGCTATGAAGCCATTTTGAACTAAAAGGGCCTGAGCAAAAACTGTAGACTTCTTTAATGCCTGTTTGAATAATACCCTTAGCGCACTCATGACAAACATGTAAGCCGTGTACAAACAAAGAAGCATTTTCTAATGAAACATTGTTTATAGCTGCATGATAAATACAATTCATTTCAGCATGAATAATATAATTATTTTTTAATGTTTTAGATTCGTATAAAAAAGGATAGTCTTTAAAATTCCTCGGAAAACCATTATAGCCTTGTGATAATACCTGGCCATAATTACCGATCGCTACTGCGCCAACCTTTTTTGAAGGGTCTTTTGACCATGAGCCAAATACAGCTGCAAGATTAATATATTGATCAATTTGCTTTTCATTGTATTTAAAGGTTGACATCTAATTTTTCAGCAGGGTAATGCCTATAGTTATGAATAACAAAATCATCAGGACTTATATTATGTAGCCTTGCATTTAAATTAATTGATACATTTGCACCGTTATAAAACATTAATTCTTTAGCATATTCTGCATATTTAATATGATTTTTATAGATATGCGCATCGCCTAATGAAAATGTTAATTTTCTGGGGGATATTTTAAGTTCATTAGCGAAAACTAACATTAATAATGCATGAAACAGTAAATCGGAAGGTAGTCCAAGCATTATATCAGACGAGCGCATATTGACTAATAAATCTAAATTATTATTATCAATAAACAATTGAAAACCATGAAAGCATGGTAAAAGCGACATTTTATCATTTTCTTCTGGATTCCAGGCTGTAACATACAGCCTACGTGATTCAGGGTTACGTTTAGCTTCTTTGATTACATTACGTATTTGATTTATTCCTAAACCTGAATAATTAATCCATTGAGCCCCGTATATTGGGCCAAGGTCGCCGTTCTCATCAGCCCAATGATTCCAGTAATTACAACCAACGTTTTGAAAGTCTTTAACATTAGTATAACCACGAAGAAATGAAACAAGCTCACCGATCACGCCTCGATAAAATATTTTACGATAAGTAAGTAAAGGAAATTGGTCTTGTAAATTAAAAGTTATATTTGTTCCAAAAACCGCTTTTGTTCCTACGCCGGTTCTTTCGTTATTACGATTTACGCCATTGCGTAATACATGCTCAACTAATTCAAAATAAATATAATCGCTGTTCATTTTTTATTTTTTAAATAAGCCCCGTAAAAGCTAGCGTAATTAATTAAATCTAAAACTGAATCATAGCTTGATTCAAAGTTAGGCTTATCATTTTCAAATGCTAATGATTCAAGTCTTTTAATTTTAGTATGTAACATTTGCAAATATGATAAATCACCATAAGGAAAATATTCTTGTTTGCTTTCAGAAGATTGTGACTTGTAATCTTTTTCTTTTAGCTGTTGTAGTTTAGCTGCTTCTTTTAATACTGAATGCATAATTAATCCTTAAGTAAAAAATCTAATAAACCTATATTGTCTATATGTTGAGGGGCTTCCCAATCTTTAGGCTTAACGAGATCGGGTAAGTTTAAAGAATTTGATCTTGACTCATTAACGCCAACTTCTTTTTTCATGTTTGCATCATGAACACGATTCCAGGCTGTTTTTATATTTATGTTATATGCATCAAGTGTACCTAAGGCTACAACAATAATATCAATCAGCGCATCAACTATTTCATCTGGATATTCATTTTCAATTGCTTTAAATAATTCGTTTAACTCTTCTTCAATAAACTCAGCACGAAAATATAAGTATTGTGTTTTTTTAAAGTTAGAAGCGCGTTTAACAAAGTCTTTAACCTTGTAATAACGGTTTAATTTTTTAATATCGTTAATCATAAGCTCTTATTATTAATTTATTATAACTATAAATATATAAAAGTATATCTTTTTATATACTATTTCCAGGAATTAACCCAATTAGTTCGGTCCATTCTAGGATTAGCTTGTCTTTTAATAGCTGTGCTATGTTCTTCAATTGTAGGTTTATTAGCTGTTATTAACTGTTCCAGTCTATTGTAATTAGGCTGCAATATATATAAAGCTGATAACGAATATACAAATGTATCTAATGCTTCATTCCTGGTATTCTTTTTAATCCATTCAAACTTTTTACTTCCTTTGTGGTATTTAATAACACGCTTTTCCGATGTTAACTGTCTAAAATATTCTTCATCAACAGTAGCTGGGAAATGAATTGTATGATCTTCGCTTTTTAACCGTGTATATATAAACTCTTTAGCTGTATCTGTACCAACTGGATAAAGTATATTCCTGGCACGACCTATATACGATGGTCTTCCTGCGATTGGTTTATTACTTTGTGATTGACCTTTAATTGCAAATATTTTTCTATGAGTTCTAGCTTTTGTAAATAAATATACTTGTTGTGTATGATGCCCGCCAGAGTCAATGCAAGTGCAAGCAATACGTAATTTTTTTTCATCCTCTCTTATATATTTACCCGCTAAATATGTATCTAAATCTTTCCATACTAATGTGCTTGAGGGATCACCAAAAAATATACGATAATCTAAAACCCAGGCTTCGTTGTTATGGCCCCATCCAATAACTTGTGCTTCTAAGCGATCGCCTTGCACATCAACACCGCATGTAATAACTAAAACGTTATTAGGAATTAAACTGTAATCATAATCTTCGCGTTGCTCCATTAATGTATGATGCTCAATACTTTCGCCTGGGTCATCGAATGTTTTACCTAATGCGGTATTAACCCAGGTCTTTAACATTTCAGGTTGGCTTTTAACAGCATAAAAATCAATAGCCATTTCTTTCCATGTCCGCCATGGACTATATAATTCTGAAATATGAAAACCTGCTATTTTTTTTGTATCACCTTCAGCAATCCATTTGCCTTTAGATAGCATCCACATTTTTTTTGTTTCAGGTATGATAGCTTCGCAATGCTTACAAGTATATTCAGCGGTCTCAGGCTTTTTTGATTCCCAATGTACTTGTTCCCATTCAAGCTTTTGATATTCATTACATGACGGGCACGGCACATGATAATAACGTTGATCTGATTCTTCAAAAGCTACTTCAATTCTTGACAGCCCTTTTATTGTGGGTGTTGATGTTATGAATATTTTACGATTCCAAAATGTAGTTGTTCGTTTTACTGCAAGATTAATAGGGTCACCTTCTGCCCCAGCGCTTGGGTCATAGCGATCAACCTCATCGCATAACAAAATCCTTATTGGGCGAGATGCGAGCCCGGCCGCTGAATTACTTCCGACTATATTTATGTTCCCGCCTGGAAACTGTTTTGATAAAACAGTATTAGAGCTATTTTTACTTTTAGGGTCTTTAACCTTTTTTCTTAATGTATCGCAATCTCTTATCATGTTAGCTAGTCGATCTTTTGACCATGCCTGGGCCATTGCTAAAGTAGGTTGTAATACTAAAGTGGGGCTAGGGTCTTGATCTATATAATACCCAACAATATTATTCAATATTTCAGTTGCGCCTACCTGGGCACTTTTCATAAATACAATTGTATGAATATTGTGATCGTTAACAGCATCCATTATTCCTTTTTGATAAGGCGCGCGCGAAGTTTTCCAACTTCCCGCTTCAGCGGATGATTCTGCGGATAACACTCTATATCGATCGGCCCACTCTGAAACGGTTAAATCAGGTGGTGGGCTCCAAGTCTTGCTCGTCGATAAGAGTATTTTCTCTATATTCTTTAGGGATTGGGTCATTAGCTAATTCTTGTAGTGCTTCGTATATAGCATTTTTTATTATCTTTTCAGTTTCAGCAAAATCTTCAGATGCTAAAACCAAATGTGTAATCTTATTAGGTATTGTTAATAGCTTACCCCTACAATTAGCTATATAGTTATTCCAGGTATTTTCAACCTGGTCTGTTGGAACTAGCTTACCTTCAATAACTGCTACATCAAGCTGTGCTTTATCTGCTTGTGCTTTAGTTAATCTTGTTTTTTCTTCGGTTATATCACCGGTTCCGTCTTTTAAATGAAATCTAGCTTGTTTTTGTAAATATTGTATATATGCACGCCTTGAATCGTCTAAATCAAGCGGTTTTGGGCCTGTTTTAGCATGTAAAACGTTATTTTGGATAAGATTACCAACGTTTTGCACGCTCATGAACAAATGCTCAGCTACTTCTTTTCTACTTGCCATTTTCTAAAATTAAAGTCAATTGAGGCCAGTAGTGTCTACGAAAACCCCGCGGGCGAATAA
>TARA_R100000734_G_C3319290_1_pt1 | contig 18143 bp, 28 predicted proteins | sample TARA_R100000734 | Tara Oceans TARA_R100000734 (sample SAMEA2623290) | marine metagenome | biome: marine biome (ENVO:00000447); feature: surface water layer (ENVO:00002042); material: "saline water (ENVO:00002010), including plankton (ENVO:xxxxxxxx)" | depth 5 m | reverse complement strand
TGTAAATACGTTACTGTCAGATGCAGCCTCTACAGCAGCCCTGACTTGTGCGTTGGATAGTTGAGTATCAGTAGGAGTAGCCCACGCTAAATTACCATTGGAATCTGTTTTTAGAAATTTTCCATTCTGTATATCAGAAGGAAGAGTTAATGTATAACTTTGTGACGCGCTATGAGGTGGAGATTTTATTTTTACTCCATGACTATTTTCCGCGCAGTTAAGTTGGATATAGCCTTCTGAAACTCCTGAAGTACCTTTGACAATTATTCCAGCTTCTGAAGATGTTGATATTAAATTTAATTTATCTCTTGTTATCGCACCATTAGCTATTTTTGCAGTTGAGACAACACCATTATCAATGGTTAATGTGTCTCCTGTGTTGCTAACTACAATGTCTCCTTTGTCTCCGTCAGATAAACCCCCGCCACCAGATACTTTTGCTACATTTCCATTATCTTTTAAAAAAAATAATTCGCCCGTATCAGTCCTAACAGCTGGTTCTCCTAAAACAAGATCACTTGCTGTAGGATCGCTACCGCTTGCTCTTTTTAACCGAATCTGATTAGCCATTTGCTATAACCTCCTATGGCCTAATAGCTTCCCCCATCTATATTGAAGTTGGAAACACTCTCATTTTCTAAAAACGTAACTAAGTCAGACAATGCTACTTGTTTCATAGTGCCTGCATCATTACAAATAAATCTATCAGCAGCTGCCAAAGTCGTTGAAGTTGCAGAGGTGTTGCCGTCTAAAATATTAAATTCTGTTGTTGTTACAACTGCACCATCTAATATCTGTACTTCAGCATCTGTCAAATCTGCCAGTGAGTTTGCTGTAGTTTGACCCATAGTTGCAAGTTCTGTTAACTTGTCGCTGTGTGGTTCTACGTCTGTGCCGATTACTAAACCTAAATTCGTTCTTCCAGCTGATGCTGATGTTGCTCCTGTACCTCCATCTGCTATAGCAAGAGTTCCAGTAATTGAACTAGCGTCAAGTTTTACAGCTATTTCTGTAGACTCGATGACTAGCCCTCCATTTGCTTTCAGATCAACAGAAAGTGTATTTCCTGACTTGTCTAGACCATCAGATGCCGTTATCTGTCCAGCGCCCGAAAACTGAGCGTATGTAAGATTATTTGTACCAACAACTGCAGATCCTTTATTAGAGGTGCAGACGAACCCATTATCAGCATTAACGGAACCTTGTTCTACAAAGGTGAACATTCCTGCTGCGTCCGCACCCGCTGCTAAATCGACGGCTCTTGATGGGCTAGAGCCGACCACGTAAATACCATTTTGTGAAGCAGTGCTTTGATCTTTAACTAATACTCGATCATTGTTTGAAAGTGTTACCCCGTCTAGCGTGTCTCCGTCATTAAGAGCTGTTGATATTGTGATATTACCAGTTGTTGCAGCTACACAAGAATCTTTTACATCTAGTCCTTGTGAAGTAGCTTCGACAAAACCGCGTGTTGCAGCGTCTTGAGTATTTACAGGATCAGCTAAATTAGTAATTGTCTGACTATTCAAAGACACTGAAGCAGTTGGTGCTGCTAATTCATTTAATTTATTTGTTCTGACACCTGTATCAAAATCTGATATTTTTGTATGCGCTACCGATGGAATATCATCTGAAACTAATGCTCTAAACGTAGGTGCTGCAGCGCTTCCTGATGTGGGTCCACTAAGTATTGTATTAGCAGTTCTAGTTGTATCTTTATCAAAAAACGCTCCTTTACCACCAATCTTTTCAATAGTTGTAGCAGAACCACCAGCACCGCCTGTACCCTTACCAATAAATAAAATATCTGATCCTTCTGCGTGTGCAACTTCAGCGTTTGCAAGAGTTGTTGGTGCTGACGAACCTGTGGATCTTTTGACCCTAATTGTGTTGGCCACTAAAACGAACCTCCGTCTACTAAGTTTTCTACAGTGCGTGTAGCATCTGCTTTAAATGTACCACTTGTTGAGTCAAAAAACACTACAGAGTTATTTACTTTAGCAGCGTCGTCTAAAACAGAGTTAGTTTGTGAAAAACTTGGTCCTTGTGGTCCCTGAGTGGCAACAGTGACTACAGTTGAAGTACCTTCATTGACTGTAACACTATTCTTTGTTTCTGTAATGTTAACTGTTGTCATGCGGTGTAACCTTCGCTCATAAAGATGTCTCCTTCTAAATAATACTCTTTCAAACCATTTGGGTCTGTCAGTAACACGTCATATTTTAAGAAATTTGGACTAAAAGTTGCAGTTTGTGTATCTGTTAACGCTAAGTCGACAGTTCCAGCACCTCTGTTTGTATAAGTTACTGCAAAGTCAGCAAATTTAGTTGTCCTAGTTTCTTCCCAAACTTGCGCTTCAACTGTATAACCATTCAAAGCAATAGCATTGTTATTTGAATCTTTAAAAACAAGTTGAATACTATGATCTGATCTGCGTTGAATACGCATATTGTAAGTTGCGGGTGCTATAGCCATGTTATACGTAAGGAGATGAGCCTAGAATACTAGAATCCCACTGTTTCCTCAAGTCCTCAGTAGAAGTAGCATTTGTTATTGCGTCTACGTTTGGTGCGTCTCTTAATGCGTTTTTCTTAGCTACTATTGCATCTGTATTTGTAGAAGTTTCAATAGCCCGTTGAAATTCTATATCTAATTTTGTAAGGAGTGGTTGCCTAGCTTCTCTTATTTTGTCCTTGTGAATTTCTTTGGCAATGCTCATATTATAAGAAAATTTACTATTCATAATGATTTCCAATATGCGTCAGCACCGATACCTGTGCCATCGGGTGATGAAAAATCAGCCTGCCATGCTTTTCTAAAATAACCATCAGGAAGTTCATTAGCTTCTACAATAATATATGGTTTTCCCGCTGGTACATCTTTTTTACATACATCTTCAAAAGACATCTCTTCAGAAGGAATTAACACATCAATACCGCCTGAGTCGTTTGGGTAAATAATACGTCTAGTTTCTGCCATAATAGTTTTCTTTTATTTTAAGCAAAACATACTACATTCACACTGTTTTTATCAAATACGTGTCCTGAGTTAGTTGCAGAACAGATTCTTACTCTTACACTTGATGTACCCGCGCCAGTTGTGTTCTCTAAATAAAGCGTACAATGATTATTATTTGTAAATCTATCAATATCAATAATTCCTGCAGTTGTAGAACCAGATGGTAAAGAAGTTGAAAAATTTACACTAAATTGTCCTTCGCCATGATCGGTTATAGAACTAACATTGAAGCTGCGTCTAATACTTGTAAAATTATCATTCGCGTTACCTCCTCTAAAACTATCAAAGTTTACGCTCATTCTGACTAATCTACCCGCTGCAGATTCAGTTCCACTTGAATTTTGAAATACAGGAGTACCGCTGTTATTACTTCTAAATTGTGTAGCTTTTGTAGTCGTTGAGTTAACTGTTGTTGCGTTCAGTGTTGTTGCTGGTATTGTTGCTGGAAATCTCGCGTTAGGTATAGTTCCAGAAGTTAAGTTACTAGCATTTAAATTATTGAAATTTAGTGTTGTAAACGATAAAACACCAGACCCATTTGTACTTAAAAGCTGCCCATTACTACCATCTGCTGAAGGCAAAGTAAAAGTTACATTACTAGAAACATTACTATTTGCTCTTAAACTTGTGAAATTTGAGCTATTACTATCTCCGAATCTAATTTCATTGCGTTGTCTTAGAGTTATGCCATTAGCATCAAAAATCATTTGTTCTGTACCGCCAGAACTGAAACCCATTACATTTGCTTGTTTTCTGAAAATACCTAAATCTGTATCTGTGTCAAAACTTATCGAAGGTGAACCAGCACTATTTGAATCATCAGCAAGAAATTGCCCTGTCATTGGTGCTGATGTGCCACCACTTCTAGGCAACAAACCTAAATTTGGTGTATTGATATTTCCAATCTCTGTAAAATTATTGTTGGCGCTGTTTCTAATTTTTAAAATATTAGTTGTCGTATTCAAAAAATGCATTCCAGCTACACACTGGCTTGTCGCTAAATCTGTAGATTTTGAATTGCTTGATTGTATTGCTTCAAAAACTGAATTTAAATCTATTCTGACATTTGCACCTGAATTGTTCTCGATAGTATAATTTGGGACGTCAGCCATAATTAAGAGTTTTTTTTAGTTTAACCACCTTTGCCGAATCCAACAGCAGTAAAGGTGAAATTCTTACTAATACTACCATTACTTGAATTTTTAAAGTGAACAGTGAATCCTGTGGCCGAAATATTAGAAACCTCGAAAAATTCACCTGTACCCATGTTCTGAGGATTTATTGAAACTGCTGGTTTAAAATCATTTAAGTTGCCTAGCGCAGAAGTACCAACGAAAAAAGGATTTGCAAATGTAACATTTTTAGCCCCACCGCCAGATGAAATAACTGCTGATTGTTCTGTTCTAGAATCTAATGTCGCTACATAACCTAGTTGTTGTAAATTTATATTTTGCGCAGTATCTTTTGTTTCTAATACAACTCTAAATTGAAATCCTCGCCCTTTGAATGTGCCGTTTGCAACATCGTTAAAACTACCATAATTACTCATATCTGTAGACGTTCTGACTTGCAATTTAGCGTTCGCATCATTCGCCACTGCACCATCGAAATCAGTCCATGTATCTATTAAATCTGTCCTGTTATCAAACAAATCTCCTGTGTAAAACCCAACCCCTTGAAAAAATCTAGTAATAGACAATGAAAAAACACCGCCTAAATCTAAAGTGTCTTTAAAATTATAAGTGCCTGTCTGATTTGTGACAGGATTAGTAAGAACTAAACCACCCTTGCTGACACTAAATTGTGTATTAGAAAATAGACTAGAATTGTTATTATTGAAAGGTGGTGAGTCGGTGTGTTCATTGTCTTGTTTAACTGTTATCGCGTCTTGAATTTCTACTGTAGTTAGACTTATTTTTGCTTCATTTGTACTGAATCTACCTCCGTCATCTTGAAATTTCACTAAATATGTTCCTGCTAGTGCTGGGCAAATTGCCTCTGTTGCGTTACCAGAAATAGCTGCAATTATATCTTGTGATGCTTGGAAAGTTGCTGTGTTTTCAGGTAAGTTGGAATGTCTAATGTAAACTCGACCACCATGCAAAACGTCTATAGCAGTCGCTTGGTCAAATCTCAATCTTATAAATTGTTTATTGACAGGTTCTATTGTTAAATTACTTACGTTTTCAGGAACTGTTGTTTTACCAACAGCAGTAAATGTCTTACTTGTCGAATTAGCAGATATTTCTAAAGCTGCATTATATGAGAATACTTCAAATACATAATCTCCTACAGGAGTGTCTAATAATTCAAAGTCAGAGCTAAAGACAACTACAGCAACATAATTGTTGTTTTCAAATTTATATTGAACTAAATATTGTGTTACTCCTTCTACTGGACGCCAATCCACGATAAGTTTACTTCGAGCAATATTGTTAATTACGATAGTTTGTTCTGTGATCGTCAAGTTAGATGGTGGTTCAGCGGGTCTATTCAAAAGAGATACAGTTCTCTCTGGTAATGGTGTATTGTTTTCGATAAATGCATATTTTCCAGCAACGTAAGATAATGCAGAAACTGAGTATATGGTTCTATCTTTTTCTTCTACTTCTATCACCCTAAAAAGTTGAGATTGTAATGTGGTACTTGAAACTAGATAAGGAGATTCTGCGTTAGGTGCGATAGACAAAGCTGGATTGACTGTAATAACTGCACCATTAATATTTGTAATAGTTCGAGATTCAAAAGAACCATCAGGCAACATCACGCTAAGAGTCGGTGTGTCTGTTAAAGCTGGCAAAGATGTGGAAGAAGCAGCGTCTATTGTTACTGCAGTAGTAGTTGCACTTACGATTTTTCCGCCTCTTCTCACTCCTGCCCTGACTGGATCTGCGACCTCAATTACCATTCCGGGTCTGACAACAATCCCAGCATCAATAGAAGTATTAAAACTTATGACTTCAGATTCATTTTGCTCTGCAAACAATATAGCTCTGCCTAATCTTGCAGCTTGATTTCTAGAAGTACAAGCAAATGCATTGACTTGTTTTACAATCGTTCCAAATTTATTTATGGCAGCTTGATCCTCAACAACTTCATAATCTACTTCTAAAGAATCCATATTGAAATATGAAACTGAAACAACAGTATGCCTTTGTTTTAGACTGCTGCCAGAATAGCTAAACCCAGCTTCGTCTACATTCGATAGATTGAACAAATAACTTGGATTAGTAAGTTTATCTTGCGAAATTGTTATAGTTCCAGCTGACCATATTGGCATGCAGCGCATTACACTAGCTAAATCGTTTATTGCGTCAAATGCATCTCTTGGAGATTGTATATTCACATTGCAGCTAAATCTAGCTTCTTTTGTGCCAGCGCCTGTACCATCATCTACTAATTCATTTGCGTGTTTGCTTGCTGCTACAAATGAAAACAAATCTAAATTACTATCAGATAAATGATCTCCGAATCCATAGCGTTCGTTGGTTAATAGATCTAGTAAACACATGGCTGGACAATTTGTATATGTTGCTGCACCCATAACTCCATTAAATACATAATTTTGTGGATATTGGATTCTTCCAGTAGCCATATCAACTGTTGGTGTACCAGTATTTGATGCACCAGCTCCCGGAATACGTACCTTAATTCCTCTAATCCTATATTTTCTAGTTGGTATTCTATTGAACTGTTTACTGTCTAATCTCAGAGCCATATAAGCACTGTCTGGGTAAGTATTGGCATCGTCAACAACTTCTTGTAAGCTAGTGAACTCAAATTCATTGAAAACTGTGCTACTTGTACTGTCTGCAGTTATTCTGACAACTCTTACATCTACAGGGAAAGCACCAGTTACATTTATTCTGTGATCTCTTGCGTATGCGTCTGCAGTTCTGCCAGTTACTGAATTAGTGACAACATCTGTAAAACCTCCTGAGTTGTATTGCACTTGTATTTTGTATTCGACAGTGTCCCCTCTTATGTCGCCATCGTCCTCTAAAATTTGTATTTGTGACCATGTCAGCGTAACTATAATTGCATCAACGTCAGTATTGGTAACTTGTCTTGTAACAGGAGTCGATGCAGTTACAATTACTCCTACTGAACTAGGTGATCTACTTTCTGAAGGAATGCCAGATAAAGCGGGTTGATTATTGGTTCCAAATCTACGCTTAAAAGTTACATCTTGAAAATTAAAATCAGTATCTAATGGTGAAGTGTTACTAGCAGTCGCATTCAATATTGGAGTGTCATCTAAAAAAACGTCTTTCAAACTTGCATTTGCATATTCTGTTGAGTTCCTATTTGTTATTCCAGCTTTTGAAGGTGTAGCAAAGCCCTCTATTTCTCCTTCAGAAATCAAGTCATGAACAGTTGCAAATGATCTACTATGTAAAGTGTCAGGTGCGCGATAGGGTGGTGGTGGTTGTCTATTGCCTCCACCGCCTGCACCTCTAATAATTTTATTGTCTTTCTTCATGCTTCTACTTGATTCGTGTCGATGGCAGCTGAGATCACAACAGAGCCAGTTATAATCTCACCATATACTATAGGGACGGGAGTGCCAGCCCTTGAGGTATTTTGCAAACCATTAAAATTAAAAGATAATTTAGGGTCTTGTGAAGATTCAAATTTAGGAATATCAGGTAAAGGAAATAGCATATTTGAAACACCTTGTAGAACTAATGAAGCACCTATAGCGCTTGTAAATGTGCCAAGCCCAGTTAGAAAACCACCCTTAACAGCAGCTGCACCACCTAAACCATAAGTTCCAAACATACCCCCTCCCGGAAGCATAAGGCCAACTCCGATTAATGCAGCTCCTAATAATATTTTTCCAAAACCCTTACCAGCACCTGATATAACAGGAATGAAATGAATATCTTGACTGCCTACAGGATAATCTAATTCTTTTTCGTCAACTGCGTAATTACCTACTTTTACCTGATAATACTTTGGACTCATATAACATTCTAACTCAGGAAAATTATGTACAAGAAAACTAATTGCTTGTGAGATATTGCTAACTTTTACTTCAAATTCTTTGTGACCGACAAATTCAGCTAATTTACCATATAGTTTAATTTTGCGTAACATAACGATACCTTTTACCAGTACATTTTAACAACCATTCTGAATATGGCTCTCTGCAACTTAGTCTATCTGTTAAATGGTGAATTACATCGCCATCAAAGAAAATTGCCATGTGGTTTAATGTTGGATAATGTATCGACATTAATAAAAGATCGCCATTTTGTAATGACTCATCTGGCCTTAATTCTCTAAATCCTGTACGCCAAGTATTCATTTCAAATAAAGGATTTTCATTAAATTCTTCTAAAGTTGTTGGCCTTTCATAATCACGTAAAATAATATTCTTATTTTCTTTATACCAATCGCGGACTAAAGAATAACAGTCTGTCAAACCCCAAACCCATTGCCTCCCTAATAATGGTGGTTTGTAACCTGTAGGCTCTAAATAGCCCCATTCTTCTGTTTTTGGATTAACTATGTGCCAAACAAGTCCACTATCTTCACAACTTATCTTGTCAGCTTGACTAGCTACAGGTGGTGTTATCGGGTGCGAGTGAACAACTGCAACTATTTCACCTAATGAATCAGCTTTCACGTAGTCAACAGGATCTAAGACAAAGCATTGGTGTTCTGTCATTGATAAATTATTACAAGGAAAATATTTATTTTTACCTTTAATATTAAGTAACAATCCTACAGACTCTTTTGGGTCTTGTTCTTTTGCGTGTTCTAATGCTTTTTGTTTCCAGTCCATTATGCAAATGTGCCGATTGAAGGAAATAATATTCTTGTAGCTTGCCTTTTAGGTATTCGTACACCAGCTAAATCAGTTGGGGCAGCTAACTCAAATTCAACAACTTCTCTATTTTCGCCAGCCTTTCTGTCTATTTGATACCTCTCTATAGGATATTCTGCGTTAGGGTCTGCATCTGGGTTCTGATTATTACTAAAATTTACTGCATCTATAAATTTTGCTTGCGTAGTAATTCTTGTTAAAACTGCACCTGTTAGATCGTTACCTGTAGTTACAGCATTTACATTAAGCAAAATTGCAGACATAAAACCATTTTTATTACTAATCAATGCTTTTGGTCTAGGCAACTGCCCTTTCCTAAACGCAAAACCTGACACTTCAATAGGGTATCTTAAATAACTATTGCCTTTCCAAACTACTTCACCATTTAAATTTAAACTGCTGCCAGCGTGAAATCTGTACAATGTGTTTGCTCCGTGCAAACTATTTGATAATTGCAATTCAAATAATTCGATAATTGCAGATGGATTTGTTTTTTGTAAATCTGTGAATATTTTCTGATTTACTGTCATTTTTAAGCTGGTTCAAATACTTCTCTAAAAGTAGCGTTGATTGTAGCTCTATTTGTATAAATTATTGTTTTTGTCCAGCTTTCACATACAAATTGTGAAGAGGAAGATTCGTTAGGTGGTGTGAAAGTAAAACTAGCTTGGTCTGCAGCTCTAGCGTCTAAAAAACTTTCTATTGTGTCTGCGTCTGTCTCTGAAACATTAAATTTAAGTGTTATTATTTTTGGATTTTGATGTGCTGCCAAACCTAACATCAATCTATGTTCGTAACCATCTGCAAATCTTATAGTCCTAACGTTTGGTGTAGATCTTTTTGTCGTCCCATATACAGGTTGAATAGAAGGAAAATTAGCCATTATGCAAGTAATCCTCCCGGTCTCTGCTGTGTGATTATTTCAGATTGTACAGCAACTGCTATAAGTCGTCCAAGATTTTTACCTCTATCTTCATCGCCTTCTACAGTTGTACCTGAAGCATCTACATTTACAGTTACATTTGTCCCCATACCTGTTGAAATCATACCGCTGGAAGAAGGTGTGAATATTTCGGGTCCACGTTCACCGACTAAATAACTAGAACCACCAAGTACTGCACCTCCTGTAGCTCGATTACCACTTAGACTAAAGAATTGTCCAATACCGCCTCCCAAGCTCCCCAAGAATGCATTAACTCCGTATTGAATCAAAGACCTCTGAATCTGCCCAAAGACTGCTGTGGCCACCTCTCCTAGAGTTTTTGTGCCATTTATTGCGCCTTGTATTGCGTCAACCATTCCAGTTCTGATGCTTGTACCGATTTGTTCATATAGTTTGCCAAGTTCTGTAAGTTGATTAAATTCTGTACCATTTAATTCAACTAATTGCTCCATTAAAGTTTTTCTATCAAGAACTTCTCCTGTTATATCTTCATTGGCAGTCTTTGTACCCTCTGTGACTGCTAATATTTCTGCTTCTTTTTCAGCTATAGTTTTCTTTGTATCTTGAATCAAAAATAGTAATTGATTTATTTGTTCTACATTGCCTTTACCCTCTAGCCTTTTTGCCTGAACCTGTACTTTATTTAGCAATACTTCTATTTTTTCTAACTCCTCGACTGATGAAGCTGTGCTTATCGTTCCTGCACCTAATTCAACCGCATCTTTTAATTTTCCTAAACCCATTCTTTCTAAACCAAAAGCAGTAAATTGATCTTTTCCAATTAATCCCCTTAATGGATTATTAATTGCTGCAAGACCACCTAATGTTATATCTGAACCAGCTTGTCCTAGTTTTTTATATGCAGCCCCTAATTGAAGATCTTGCATTAATGTCAGTGCTGTTGCAGCTTTGCCAACAATGTCACCAATAATGTCTAAAATCCCTTTTAATGCTGGTCCCAAAACTTCATCTAATGCTCGAACTAAGTTGCCTATCTGTTTGGTTATATTGCTAAATTGCTGTGATAGTGTGCTATTCATTGTGTTCATAGCACCAGCTGCAGCACCTGATGAATCTTTTTGTTTTACTAAATTTTCGTTAAATTTGACAAGATCATCATTAATTAAAGGAAATACAGCCTTCATTGCTTCAACACTTCCAAACAGTTTTGCGATCTGATCTGTAGTAGCGCCACTATCTGCAATTTGTCTTAATATTGCTTCAAAACCTTTAGATTTAAGTGCTGCTGCATCGAACTCTATTCCAAGTTTTTTTGCAATTTTTTCTGCTTCTCCTGTAGGTTTTAATATTGATACGATAGCTTGGTTAAGTCCAGTGAATGTCTGTTCTACTGGTACACCTTGCGCTGTAATTGTTGCTATCGCTGCATTTAATTGGTCTATAGAAATACCAGCTGCTGCTGCTGTAGGTGCAATTCTACCTATCTGCCTTGCATATTGCGCAACGATAATTTTACCATCATTTTGTGTTTGTATAAATCCATCAACTATTTTATTAGCCTGATTAGCTTCTAATCCAAATGCATTTATAACACTTGTTACAGCATCTGAAACTGTGCCTAGATCTGACATTCCTCCAACTGCACCTTTGCTAGATGCTTCTAATATTGCTGCTGCGTCTGCTGCGTCTGTAAAACCAGCTGAAGCTACGTCATAACTAGCTGTTAATAATTCTGTTTGTGAAAACGCACCTTCTAAATTATTGCTTAATTCTAATAATTTGTGAGATAAAACATCTACATCTACTCCTAAAGTTTTAACAGCCATCGTAGCTTTCTCAGCTTCGTTAAAACCTTTGAAATAATTTCTAACCGCGCCAGCAAGTAATAGTCCACCTCCAAGTAAACCTAATGCGCCTGTTAAACCTTTGACAGAACCCGCTAACCTATTCGATGCAGTTTGTGCATTTCTTAGGTTTCTGACTGCGTGTTGTGAATTGACCCTTAGATCAATATTTGAAATAGCCACAATTTTTTAGCGTGTGCGGTTCTTTTGTGATTCTATGTGTCGTTTTTCTCTTTCAGCTTTTAATTCAAAATAAGCAGCGTAGAAAATTAATTCTTTGTTAGTCATTCTGTTTCTTAGCTCTCCGACTGTCATACCTAGCTCGCAAGATAAGAAGAACTCAAAATTGAGCCAACTATCTTGCTCTAGACGTTTTTTGCATCGCCTAACTGTGGTTCTTCAGTTTGAAATAAAAATAATTCAAGTTGATTAAGAACTTTTTCAGGTAATTCGCGTTGCAGTTTGACAGCATCAGCAAGTGCAAAGGCTTTTTCTCCATTCTCTAATTCCGCCATCAAGCAAAGCATTCTTGTACTTTGTGCTAACGGATCTGAACTTGAAGTAGCAGCACTAGCTGCGATCCTGTCTGACCTTGTTAATGGTCTGAAATATAAGTCGATTACTTTTTTACCTTGTTCATTTTTCAATTCAAACTTGCGTCTTTCTTGAATATTAAATTCAGTAGTTAGTAAGTCGACAGTGCGAGGATTTGACATAAATTAAATTGCAGATGTAATTGCACCATTAGCAGTAAAGTTTACTGTAATAGTTTCTAGATCACCAATGTTAGCGCTAAAGTCTGTGCTTGTCACGATTCCAGCGAATGAAAGTTTTTTAGAACCTGATGTATCGAGAAATAGCTCAAATTGTGCGTCTCCCGCATCTTCAGAAGTAAGACAATCTTCTACTAAATTTTCTGTTTCATTTGAAGTTGCAGCTGTATATAAAAGCTCTACACTTCCTGTAGCTGAAATTAATCCACCTACATACGCTCTTGAAGTGTCGCCATGATCGGTACACTCTAAAAGCTCTTTATTTACAGTGAGAGACCAGTTTCTAGTACTAACAATAGCTTCTGTTGTACCAGCGCTATTCTTGAACTTTACTGACCCCTCTTCACCACGAAAAAATGCCATGATTTAAGTTTGGGTAATTGTCTACATATTAACCCTAAGAACTAGGATTAACAGTAGTTTTTGTTTTGTTTGTTTGTTGTTTAGCCATGTACTGCTTACAACGTGGATCCCAGAGTGCTGGGTTGCGCTTGCCTTTTACCTTTTCGATAACGTCAAGCATTTCTTCAGAAATTTCAGTCATAAATTTTCGTAGGCTTCAAATGTCATTCGTATTTGAGTTTGAAAAAATCCTTCAGGTATAGGATTATTTATCAGAGTGGGTCCAATAACTGGATCAAACGCTACTCCTGAAACGACTTGTCGGTTGTACAAATCGCGTATTCTTTTACCAATTACATAGTTACTGCCAGCACCTATATTTTGTTCGGTAAATATATTTATTGTAACAGCCCCTACAAGTCTATTATCAGAATCTGTAGAACCACCTAAACTCAAATATTCATCTTCGCCAAACGCTAATAAACATTGAACAAAACTAGTGCTGCTATCTGGATTGAAACTCTGATTTGCAAAAACAACAGGAATTACAGGAACTTCGTTTAATTCATCATTTAAACGTTTTTCTATTATTTTTCTTACAGCGTTCAAATCAATCGCAGCCATTATGTTCTCCTTAATATTTTTTGATATTCGTCCTTTGCCCAATTAGTCATCTCTTTAGAAATAACATCAACCCAAGCACCACTATTTTGTTTACTTCCTGTTATGCCTGCAGCTTTCCATGATCTTGGTACGCCTTCGCCAGTTCCTGAAAGTGCTTCAGCGTATGGCAAATTATTGTGAATATGATAAACGTTGCCAATTTTTTCATCAAAGCCAGCGTTATAGTTTGTGCCTTTTGGTGGTGTTATAGCTTTTGAAAAACCACCATCAATATTAGGAACTCCATTAGGTGCGTTTTCTCCTATCTGCCAATCTGACCTGAATCTACCAGTATCTATCGGACTACCTAATTTTACGCGAGAATCACTTTCAATAACTACAGCTCTAAGGAGTTGATTTATCTGAAACTCCATGTGTCCGCCTATTCTTTCTGGTGGTATTATCATCATAATGTTTAACCTCTCAAATATAATTCGTAGGTTACTTCCTCGCCTTGAACTTCATTTGTGTCTACCTGTATAATTTTATATTCAATAGAAGCAATAAATACAAAATCTTTAACTTGAGGCACAAAATCTATATCTCCTGCAGATATTGTTACTTTTTTGTCTTGCGCTGAGACTAAATCATTTACCTCTCTTTGCACAACGTTTTCAATCGCACCTTTTACAGTTACAGATGTCAAATTTTTATGAACTTCTCCTTTTTCAATGTCATAACCGCGTGAAGTGTCTCTCTTGATAGTGATATTGCCACCAAACTTACCTAAGAGTTTAGTTGCAATCTTACTAGAGCTAGATGCAATTCCCATTAGAGTTTATAAGCAATAACTGTACCGCTAGTCAAAGTAATACTTGTAATCACTCCTTCGATAGCACAATTAGATTTCAAATCTATTGCTGTTAAATCGCCAGTAATATTTTCTGCAACTAAAGTTGCGATTACAGAATCTTTTAGCGCTTTAATACAACCAAATCTGCCTGTAACTGCATTTGTGTCGTTGATAATAACTGCAGCTGGATAATAAGTCATAATTAACTCCTTTTAATTGATACGTTTGCTGGTCCACTAATTCTGAGACCAGTGAATAGTCTCTCAAATAATGGCGGTACTCTATCAGCACCTACAGCCCCAAAGAAATTAGGCTCTGCTTGCAGACTACCAATCTTAACATTCTTAAAATCTTCTAAACCTGATAAACCTAAACCATCTTTATTGTTATTCAGATATGTCGCTAATATTGCTTGTGCTTCTTTTACTTCGTCTGGTATTTCTGTTTCTGTATAATAATCAGCTGTTAAACGATATGGAAAACCACTTACGTAAGTGCTTGTAAATGTATCTGGCTTTCTTACTCCTACTCTAGGCCATTGCATCTTTTGATTCTGTTTTGCTTTTGCTCCTATAAATCTTTCTCTATTAATTCTTACAGCTGCTGTGAATAATGCTCTATTTTTTTGATCGGTTGTAGCGCTAGACCACGCAACTACGTCATCATCTTCTACCAAACCATCAATGATAGCTTGTGCTTCTGCAAGAGTCTGATAACTATTTGCTGTTGCGCTTGATAGTGTTGCGTCTATTGTGATCGCCATTTACTTTAATTTTTTTAACTTTTTTTGTTTTTAAGGGAACAGAGGCCACTTTAGCAGCCTCTTGTTCTCTCTTACGTTTAAACGCAAACAGTCCCATTAGCCGTTTTTCAAAATCAAATAATTGATTACGATAGCTTCACCAGCTGAAGAGCCAGATACATTGCCAACAGTTATTTGGAAAGAACCATCTGCAATGGTGTGAGCCTGTACTAAATAAGTTCCACCTGTACCAGCAGAACCATGATTAGCTTGAATTACGTCGCCTGCTGTAACTTTTGAGTTAGTTACTGTGAAAGTGACTTCAGCAGCAGCTGCTAATGCAGCGTCGTGCATTGTAATCAAACCTCCGACAGTATTTAAAGTCACACCAGTAGATTTACTGGTTGCTTGAGTTACAGAACCTGTTTGAGCTGCAACAACTCCAAGAGCTGATCCAGCAGTAGCTTCAAATTGACTAGGCATAATAAATTACCTCCTTTAGTCCATAGTTGAAACGTTAGTAGCCCTAACGATTCCTATGTTTTTAGTTTCGTAAACCTTCGACCAGTTGCTTACAGTTTCAAGTTGTGCCTGAGTAGGATTTGTTGTAGTAACAGCCCACTTAGAACCAACAGGGTGATAACAATAGTGCAAGTCAATACTCATAGCATCTGACTTTGCAAGAATATCTCTATCTGTCTCTGTTTGTAGACCAGCTTGTTCTCCACTTGCTACAGCGCCAGCTGTAAAGAAGTAAGTAGAGTATTCAGTGCTAGAGCCTGAACCAGTTTTTGCAACGTCGTCAGAAACGATAACACGTAAACCACAATATGTAGGTACTGTGTCATTTCCTCCGCCATAAGCTGGTGTAATTGTACCGCCTGATGCTGTAGCTGAACCGCCATTGCCATCACTAGCAAGAACATAATCTACTAATTTGCGCTCGACTAAATCGTAATATACAGCGCTATGCATACAAACCGCTGCTAGTTTGTCTCCTTGATCTCCAAGTAATGATTTAGCTTTTGCTACGTGTCTAGGACTTAAAACAGTTGGTGAATCTCCTGAACCGCCATCAATGGTTAGACCAAAGAAAGCAGCGTTAGAGTCAGTTGTGTTTACAGATCCGAAAACACCAGATAAACATGCAAGTAAATCTTTTTGTCTTTGGTTAGCAATATAAGCCCCTATCTTTTGGCCTATTGCGCCCATTGGATCTGAACCAGCTGCAAGTGCAGCTAAATCCCTTGACTCAAATGCTCGCCCTCTGTGTAAAATCACACCAACTTGTTTGTCGGTAGTAATTTTTCCGGGAGTTAAAGAACTTGAATCAGATAATACCTCGAAGTCTCCAGTTAAATTTGCTGAGAAGAAAGGTACGTTGATGAGATCTCCACCCTCAGTAGCATTTAGTTCTGCCATAGGTTGAACAACACCACTTTGTAGAAATGCATCTCTAGCGGTGGTTTGTTCTATGACGTATGGTGTAAATACCTCTGGGATAATCACATCACTCCTGAGAGTGGCCATGAAAAAAACCTTTTGAATAATGTTTACAATATAGCGGGCGCAGCCCTACAGACTTTGGCGCAGCCTAGTCTAGTTACAGTTCATAATAACCAGAAAACTACAAAATTAACAACTATTTTCCTGCTTCTGCTTTCAATCTTTCGTATAAGGGTCTATCAACTTTGTAAAGTCTTGTTATTTCTGTGAGATTTCCACCATTCAAAAACGGGTTTTTATCCATTCCTATTGGTAATTTTCCTGAAGTATGTTTTGCAGTTGGTGCGCCTGAACCTCTTGCTGAATCGGTTTTCTTTAGCCAATCTGGTAAACTCTCAGCCCACTTAGCCACTGGTGTTTCTTCATAACCATCGACAACTACAACTGTCCCATCATCTTTTCTTTTTATTTGGTCTATGCTGAGTTTCGTTTTTAAGACCATGTCAGGATCGTGAACTATTTCAGCTAATGCAGTAACAGTCGGGGTAATTAATTCGAGTTCTTTAATTTTTGCTTCTAATTTTTTTATTTGTTCATCTTTTGTTGCACTAGCTTCTCTAAATTGCTGATCTCTAGCTTGAAGCGCCTCAGTATATTTGCCTTTAGCTTCTAATTCTGCTTGTTCAGCTTTTTGTTTGAACTCTAATAGTTTTTGTACGTCTGTACCTTCTGGCATTGAAGATAGCGTTTGCTCTAGTTGCTGATACTTTTTCTTTTCGTCTAATAATTGTTTGTTTTTAGAGTCTGTTGCTTCAATACGACTCTCTAGAGTTTTGATCTGTTTTAATAACTCTTCGTTGCTGTTAGCAGTTGGCGCAGCCTCTTGCTTGTTTTCTTCAGACATACCCGCAAGGTAAATTTAATACTATACTAGCCTACCATTTAACTTTGTCAGCCCAATAAGCTGCACTCATCTTTCCTTTAGCTATATGTTTACCCATTCTTGCCTTAAAACTTTTTTGCCTAGCTTTCCCTTTTTTAGTTTTTGGATCTGAGCCTGCACCGCTGACTCCTTGTTGACCAAATCTTATTAATTTAACTTTATCGCCTTCTTTAGCTAATACAGCGTGACTACTTCGCGGGTGTTTTGATGTTCTTTTTGGTTTGTTATAACCACTGAAAGTTTCACCCCTGTAAGTAATGCTCATTTTCCTACTTTTGCTTGCGCTCTCTTGTGTGCCACATTAAATGATGTACCTCCTCTCATTAACCTTTTCATAAAATCTAGGTGTTTCTTAGAGTGGTGTACAGAATGTTTTTTTAATAAATCTTTCTGTTTTTTCGTTAAAGGTGTCATTTCTTTTTCTTTTTAGGTGCTGCTCTAAGTTGAGATCTTTTTTTTAGTACTGCATTTCCAGTAGATTCAGACACTAAACGTATTACAGGGTCATTATCACTTCCGACTCTAGTTATTCTACTACCGCTAGTTCGTCCTTTAATTGTTGCTTTCTTACCAGCTACACCAGTCACTCTGCCATATGTTCTGGTGCCTTGATAGACCCAGCTGACCCTACTGCCCTTTTTCATGATCTTCTAATTGTTCTATAAGTTTTGTTTTTGTTAATCTTCTATCTAACTCTAAACCTTTGCTACGGCCATATTCTTCTAATTCGACCTTAGACATAGAGTTAAATTTTGATTCTTGCTTACCAGTATTAAACTGATACATTACTTTTTACCTCCCTTCTTCTTTTTCTTCTTTTTCTTTCCACCCATTTTGTACAT
>TARA_R100000734_G_C3319294_1_pt1 | contig 19222 bp, 37 predicted proteins | sample TARA_R100000734 | Tara Oceans TARA_R100000734 (sample SAMEA2623290) | marine metagenome | biome: marine biome (ENVO:00000447); feature: surface water layer (ENVO:00002042); material: "saline water (ENVO:00002010), including plankton (ENVO:xxxxxxxx)" | depth 5 m | reverse complement strand
CAACTTAGACAGTCAAGTGATACACCTTCTGAAAATATCGACTGTGTACCATATAAAATATTTTTATCGTGCCAAAGTTCTTTCATCATCTTAGGACGTTCTTCATGAGGTATATCTCCTGTAATTGCTATAGCCTCATCTCCACTCAGTTTAGCACAAGTTTTTAGAAACTCTACTCGGTCTGAGACAACCAAAACTTTATGACCCTTAGCTGCATAGGCACTTGCTATCATAGCAATCGAATGTACATACTCCTCTTGATACGAGAGGTGTGTAACTTTATTTGCCCATGGGATATTCTGTCCATCCATAAATCTTACGTCCGAAGATATAATATCTACTTTAGGTATCATATAGTTTTCTTTCGGTGGTTTGTGTACTGTTTGTCCAAAATAGTCTCTAAACACTACATGCTTACCATCTTTTCTTTCAATAGTTCCTGACAATCCGATCTTATATTTTGCTTTATTTTTGTCGATAATCTTAGCAAAAGTAGGACTGCTAACATGATGCATCTCATCAAGTATCACAGTTCCAAATTGATCGGAAATGTCAGAGACCCTACGGTATAAAGACTGAACACTCCCTATAACAATGGGGCTGTTCATATTGAATTTACCGCCACCAATAATTCCTACGTCAATGTCAAAGACTTTCTTTGCCTCTGTTTGCCATTGTTTTAGCAAAGCTAAAGTATGGACAACGACGAGAGTTTTTTGACCAAGATTTGATGCGATTGCTAAGGCAGTAAATGTCTTGCCCCAGCTTACCCAAGCGTTAATTATACAACTGCTATCGACTTTGTCGAACACCTCTTGCTGGCTTGGTCGTAACTTAAACTTGAAAGAAGGAAATTCTATCGGTTTGGTCACACGTTTATCAACTACTTCATAATCTTTCGGAATCAAATCTTCTCTACCACTTGGCATAGTAATCAACTCTTTTCGAATAATCCCCATATTTTTAATTGTAATTGGGGGATCTCGTGGATCATGACTTGGTATTGTATATGTAAGTGTGCTATCGATATCCGACTGCTGACGAGGAGTCGCACTCATATAGATTCTATTACTTAGCACTGCTTTCATATCTTTCGTCTTGTAGGTTTTATTTCTTGCTCAAGAAAGTCGTAGATAACCCAAGGCAAACCGTTTAGATATAGCACTTGTGCCCACGACTCGGTACTTTTTGGAGGACGTTTTTCCGAGAAAGAATGATGAATGTCTTTTAACCAGATTGTAGAAGTATGTATGTTATCCTCAACTTTTCGAATCTTATGACATTTCAACTGTGTATATGTAGACTTCTCATAATGGAAATACTTTCCTGAGGTGTCTACATAGTTCTTGCCTCTATGTTTTATCAATCCCACTACATCATCAATTTGAAACTTGAGTGGAAATAAATTTTTTAAAGGTGTCCTCAACCTTCTTTGCCCAATAGTATCCCCAGTTTGGTTTAAGTCATCAAGTATTTTATCGTCTATAAAAACAATACCATCTTGTTTCCAGATATTATCTGAGTTCAAAACGTAAACTGGGTACACTAAGTCAAATCTAACCATATAGTTTAGTATACTTGCCCATACTATAGTCATCACCTATCTCAAAGTCACAACCAACTGGAGCACCATTTATGTATACACCTCTGTCCATTTGTACAAACTCTGTAAGTTTTTTACTGTACGCATCAATCTCATGATGTGGACACTCTGCAAGAATGGAGTCATGTACAAGAGCAAAAATTCTACTCTTTAGTCCGTTCTCTTTTATATAGTTATTCATATCTATTGCGGCAAGCAAGTTCATATCGGAAGATACAGACTGAACTAAGAAGTTAATGCCACTTCTTACTTCATGACTTGCTATGCCTTTATCAGCACTTCTCACATTTTCAAGTCTGCGCTTTCTACCAAAGGTAGAATATAAGAACGCATTTGCTTCAATAAACTCTTTTTGTTCTTCTAACCAATGCTTTAGTCTGCTGAACTGATCAAAGTATTGGCTAATAACTCTCTGTGCGTCTTGAACAGAGAAGTGAGACCCTGAGTCTTTTGTAACTTGTTGTGATATTTTATTAGGCCCTGCTCCATACATAATACCGAAAGTAACAGCTTTAGCTGCCTGTCTTTCAAATGAGTATAGTTCAGCGACCTCATCTATCTCACAAGGCAGTCTAAAAACTAACTTTGCAATCGAACTGTGAAAGTTTCCACCAGATCTAAATACTTCACTTAGATTTTTATCACCAGATAGTGCAGCAGCTACATATACCTCTGCAGTTGTTAAGTCCATTGCAACTATCTGATTTCCTTCTTTTGCTTTGATGCAACCTTTGACAATCGGATTGTCTCGAGGTATCTGTTGCATATTCAATTTACCACTTGAAGAAAGTCTACCTGATGTTGTAGCGTGTAGGTTGAAATTAGTTCTCAATCTACTATCTCTATCAAGTTGCGGTATAATCTTATCTAAATAAGTATTTTTAATCTTAGATTTCTGACGAATATTTAAGATTAGATTCGGTACTGGGTGCTGATCCGCAAGCTGGGCTAAAACCTCTGCATCTGTAGAGTGTGCGCCTGTACCAGTTAGTTTACCTGTAGGTTCTAATCCAATAGCATCAAATAGTAAGTTTCGTAACTGTACTGTACTGTTTGGATTGAACTCTTTGCCTTGTGCTTTTTCAAATAGTTGTACTTCTTTATAGCTATACAACTGTTCAATAGCTTCACTTATTTCTTTTTCCATCAAGTTTTGTGCCTCTTCTAATCTTCTACGATCAAAAGGTACACCATTATCTTGACAGTCTTTTAAGAATAGCATACCAGGAATAAGAATATCCTTGTATACTTTTACTAGTTTTGGATTTTTATTAAGAGCCTCTAGCATTAGCTCATAGAGTTCATAAGTAACTGCAGCGTCCATCGCAGCATATACTTGCATCACATCAAATGGGATAGATTCCCAAGTAAACTGTGATTTTAGAACTCCGTTTCGCTTACAATAATCAGCTATATAATTATGTAAGTCTTGTTCATAGTTTCCATACTTTGTATGCTTCAAAGCTAGTTGCTTCAATCCATGTGTTCCTGGATTTTCATTCAACATATAGTGCATCAACATGGTATCTTCTATGCGTGGAAACTCAAAATTGAAATGGTACTCTAAAAATGCCAAGTCAAACTTTGCGTTATGAAAGACGGTTATCTTTTTGGTAAAGAGCTTCTGGAGTAAAACCTCCACTTCCTCGTCTACCACGTCTGTTAAAATGTATACTGCATGATCTCTGCAGTAGGCGAGACTTAACCCTAGGATATGCCCGTCTCTTGGGTACAGTCCTGTTGTCTCTGTATCGCATGATATGTAACCTGTTGGAGCGTTTAGCGCTTTGTTTATCCATTCAATTGCCTCTTCCTTGTTGTCAATTCCATAGAATGACTCTGTAGATATATCTACTGGTTTTAAATCCCCACTAACATATCCTAAGATATTTTTTAGTGAGTCCTCCCATGTTCTTCTTGCCTCAGGTCTAAAGGCGAGCATAGCAGGATTGATAACTGGGAGAAATTTATCGTCTATAAGTCGCCCGCTATGCTCTGTGATTGATCTCTCAGGAGTGAACTGCTGTAACGCCTCACTCCCTACGAGAATGACCCAATCGTAGACATCAAGATCAATGTCAATATCTACGTCTCTTTTTAAAACCTTTTTAATATCTGGATTACTACATAAATGGTAGTGATCAAACTCAAACTCATTTTGAAAATGAGTTACATAATCTGTTCTGTTTGGTGCTTTGTCTATCAAAGCTACTTTGTTAGTCATATAAATACTTCCTTAATTTTTTTACTCGATCTTCTGGCAAGCTACCTGGGTCTAATCCATCAGGCATAGTTTCTATCTTAGCCAAAAGTTCTACTTGTTCACATAAGTCTGCAACCTTTTCTGCAGCCTCTCTCCCTGCGGTGTCTCCATCAAATAGAATATCTACTTGTCGTACACCAATAAACTTTAACATACTTAGTTTGTATGTATCGATATTTTGTGTGCCAAAGCAACACATTGCATTTGTTAAACCTTTATCATGAAGGTTTATTGCATCAAAAATTCCTTCCACCAATATTATTCTGCCAAGTATTGGTTTGGCAGTAAAAGGAAACAAGGGCAACTTAGATTTTGGAGGATAGATTAAGTACTTAGGTACTACTGTTCTATCCTGATGTCTACCTATAAATGCTCTTGTAGCGCCAGTTACATCTGTTACAGGAAACACAACTCGACCTATGAAATGCGACTCATGGTGTGTAAAAGCACCAAAGTTTGCATATGTTTTTGGTTTGATGTTTCTAAAGTTTCCTATGTAGGGTAGTGCATCACTAGGTGCTATCAATCCTATATTCTGTGCCCTTATTTCTTCTATCTTCTTCTTTACATTATTTCTTTTAATCTCAAGGTGACTAACTGGGGCATCAAAGTGTTTGAAGATATTTCCTTTGAACCCGCAGGCAAAACAGTTGAAGATCCCTGTGATTTTATCAATACGCATAGATGGATTGTTGTCATCATGTTCTGGGTTCAGACACGATACAACATAGTCCGCACCTTGATTGCGAAATACTATCTTATGTTTATATAAAATCTCCTCTACGTTCATATGCTATTGTATACTAATCTAAACATTGGAAGAAACAATACTATTACTAAAATCCATGCAGTAAGTGTTTCTAAAAATGCTATTAATCCTCTATCAACTTCTGTTTCGACTTCTTGTCGTTCAGTTTCCATTTCAGCTCTTCTCCTAAATCTTCGTAATATGTCATATCGACCCCCGTTCCCGTTTTGTCCATATCATAATACAAACTTTTAAATACAAGCTCCCATAATTGAAATGTAATAGCTATGATGCGGTTTCGTTCTTCGATATCGCCCCATAGATAATACAAGTTATGATAATCTTCAGTAAACTGCATTACTTGAATGTCCATATCATAATCAGGACTATTTTTTCTAATTTCGTGTATTGCGCGTACACGCTGTCCTCCAGCAAGAGGCCAATGGCTTTTTAGACATAATATAGGATTGTGCATACCCTCTGCTAATAAACTTTCCATTAGAGGTTCATTAACTGGGATATTCTCTATATTTTCACTAACTGTAGGCTGCTCTAGCAACCATGAAGCTTTTCTACTATACCATTTGTAGGGAGGCAAAGCTACTAGCTCTGCGGACTTTTTTCCAATTCTATCACTTGCCATTATAACTCCTGTATCTCCTCTCCTGAAGCCATTTCTTTTTTCATTGCTTCTCTTTGCTTTGGTGTCATACTAGACTGTGGACCAATCTTCAATGTATCCCAAGATATTTGGGAAGAAAAATCTTCAATCGGACCGTTTCTCATCTTCTTACACTCAAAGGTCATACAATTATCACCAGGCTCCCAAGTCTCTAGTGAGTAGGCGGCATCTGCGGCATCTAATATACCTTTTGCAAATCTTGCCTCGCCTGTGGCATCTACTTGATATGGACTAACATATAGGCATTTGTGCTCCTGTGCATACTGCTTTAAGGTTTTACTGACTTCTATCTGCTCTGTCCAATCATATTGCCCACCTTTACTTGGAAGCGTGGATCGTTTTACTTGATTAATATAGTCTACAATTACAACTCCAATGTCCAAATAATTCATTCGAACTTCTACTTCAGCTTTAATTTTAGCTAAAGTAAGAGCAGGATCATAGACTATATCCATTTGTCTATCTAGCCGTAATGGAAGTTTAATTAAAGTTTCTTGAAACTTATCATAGTCTCCATGAGTATAAAAATCAGCTAAAATATTAGCACTACCTTCATATCTACTTGCGTTCCACTCTGCAAGTTGTTTGAACTCTTGCTGTGTTAGCATACGATTCCTCAGTCTCTCTAAAGGTATACCTGTGGCAATAGATGCCATACGTCTAAACGTCTGATCTTTTGTCATTTCTATTGTAAAGAAAAGACTACTCTTACCAGCTTCATACTGGTTTACGGCAATGTTTGCACATACAAGAGACTTACCACTTCCTCTACGTCCACCAATTAGAACTAAGTCTGTTTTTGCAAAGTGATTCTTGGAATCATACTCTGTATTCAGTCCTAATGGTATGTAGTTTTTCAACTGTTCCACAGTCTCTAGTGGATTGATTTTTTGCATATTGATTTCTTCTGAGTCCTCTATCTCAACTTTATTTCGCATATCTACTGATATATCTTCTAAAGCAAGAATATGTTCTTCTGCGCTTGACATAGCAACAGAATTATCCACATACTTATCTAGTTTATTTAAGATTTCGCCATGTGTATATTCGTTTTTTAGGTATTCAAGTAGGTGAGGAGCCTCTGAGTCCACATCAAGAGTTTCTATCGCAAAGATTTTTTCTTTGATAGTTTGGTCTCTAAGACTTAGTTTTAAGTCATCAAATGTGGGTAGAGTCTTGAAAGTCGAGAAGTGTGTTTCAACGGCTCGAAAGATTGGTTGGTATTCTGTGGGTAAATAATGAGATTCAAGAGAGCCCCAGGTTTCCATGTCCTGTTCGACAATTATCTTGTTAATAAGTGCTGAACTTATGTTCATTATTCTCCCAAATATATGTGCAAAAGAAAGCGTGGTCAAGTTACCTTAACCACGCCTCTAGGATTGAAAAGTTTAGCTGGACGCTTTTTCTTTTCTTGCTGCACCATCATAGTCTGCACAAGCAAGACCTCTTCTGGTTAGCATAGTTTTGACACCTCTGACTGTTTTGCCAATCTCATCAGCAATCTGGTCAACTGTGTGCTCAGAGATATCCCCTAGCGCAGTAAGTGCATCTACTTTAGAAGCAGCTGTACTTTCTCTTTGAGAAGGGATAGCGTCTATCTCACCTGTTCTTAGGAAAGAAAGAGCTTTACCTCTGATTGAATTTACAGGCTTGCCAAGAGCATCAGCGATGTCCTCAACAAAAGCCCCGTCACCTACCATTTGTAAGAATGTAGCTTCTTCAGACTCTGTGTAAGTTCTGACTGAAGCAGGTTTCTCAGTAGGTTTAACGTGATCTGTCAATTCCATAGAAAGAATCTTTCCTTGAATTGATTTAGCACTATATTTGCCTCCTTCGAAGGCACTAGCAATCTCTGCATATGTGTAGTTACCAGAGTTATCTGATACAAATGCTGATAAAGTTGCTTCCTCCTGCTCAGAAAAAGTTCTAGTAGAAACTGAAGATGCGAGTTCAACCTCGAATCCCATTTTTCTTAATTTAGAACTAACTGATCTAGGAGATGTTTCAAGCTGCTCAGCTGCTTCTGCAACTGTTGCTTGAGATACGGGTGATTCTCCACCCACGAACTCTGTTAATTCTTGAGTTCTTTCGTCTGTCCACTTAGGTACTGCCATTATTTTCTCCAATTAGCTGTTTTATGTTTGTTACTATTCTTATTCCTTTTGATTCTGCTGACTTTGTTTTACTAGAAGCTATGCCACTTTCATTGACTAGGATTGTTACATCTTTTGTTAAAGTATCCTTTACTCGATATCCATATTTCTCTAATTCCATTTTTGCTTCTGCTTTCGTTTTATAGGAAGTCAAGCGTCCTGAGATACAAACTACTTCGTTTATATCTACGACTGGTACTCCTTCGAAAATATCTGCCTTCCATGTGAAAGGTAAAGTTTTATATCTGTTTTTGTATTCTTTATTATACCAACTACAAATATTAGTTGTAACTTTTGGACCTAACCCTGCTTCACTACATCTCTTCTCGCTGATTTCTTCGACGTGTGAAATCTTATCGCATAATTTTTGAGAAGCTGTAGATCCAAAAAGTGGAATAGCAAAAGCAGGTAGTAACTCTTGAAGGTTAGCATTTTTACTTAATTCTATCTCATTTACTAACTTCATTGCTAGTTTTTCTGAACCTAGCTTTTGTTCTATTCGTTCTTGTGTCAGCTCGTATATATCTTCTATACACTCTAAACCAAGTTTTTCTATGGTCTTTGTTCCAAGACCTTTGATTCTAAGAGTCTTAGCAAAACCTTCCACGATCTTTGAATTTTTTGCTGGGCAACTTGTGTTGTTGCAGTAGAGCTGATCATTTATCAGCTCTAATTCGGTTTGGCATGAAGGACATACCTCTGGAATTTCAATCGCTTGTTGTTTCATCTACTCTTTTTATCAATTATTAATATTATACTAAATCTGACATCAAATGTCAAGATTTATTTTTCTGCAAGTCCTACAATTCTAGGAATTATTTCTCCTGACCTGATAACCTCAACCTTACAACCTATGTAAAGTCCGAGTGCTTCGATGTAAGACTTATTGTGTAGTGTTGCTCTACTGACTGTAGCCTCTCCTATAACGCAAGGTTCTAGAATAGCTACTGGCGAGACCACTCCTGACTTTCCTACTTGCCATATGACATCTAGCAAAGTTGTGATAACACCATCTTGTTGTTCTTTTAACGCAAATGCACCTCTGGGATGATGACTTGTATATCCAAGTCTTTCAAATACTTCATTTGAATCGAGTCTCCATACTGTACCATCTTGAGGAAAGTTTGACCAATCCCCTTTCATTACAGTACTGAAACCTTCCATATCAAGCAGTTCCATTTCTCTTGACCATCTTGGCAAGGCATATGGCTGTACTCCATAGGCTGCAAAAAACAAGTCTCGGGAGAGGAATTCGTCTACGCTTTTTAGGTTCAAAGCACCTGAAGCATAGTTCCTCGAATTCGGTACGGATTTGGGAGCAACTACTTCTCCCGTGACTTGAAAAAGACTTAACGCTTTGTCTATCTTTTTGGGTATGATGTCCCACGCTAGAAACTTATCTGTAATATCTAACCCTGCTTTGCCATCTCCTCTTGTAAGAACTTGTGTAAGTTCTCCTTTTACATACAGTAATGATACTGCTGCTCCGTCTAGCTTGGGGGTTACTACTACATCTCCATGTGGGAGTGGAGAATCTTCTCCTCTAAAAACTTTCTGAAGTGAATACATACGAAACGCGTGAGGAACTTTTCCACTAGCTGAACCAACTTTGGCATACTTAGCAATATCTGCAAGCCTATCAAACTCCTCATCTGATAGAGTTGGAGTTCCTGCATAGTAGTCCTCACTCGCTTTATCTAATAACTTCGTTAATTTTTCCATTTATATATTATATCAAAATACAGATTCCATGTCAAGAATTATTTTCCGATATGTTCTAAATCTTCCACAGGCACAACCTGATAGCTTCCTTTATTGTATGGTATTGCTACTGTGTACTTGCGTTTAGCTTCTTCTTTGTAAGAATCATCTTCAACTACGCAAGGGGCTAACTTATCGCCCTTCCAAGAAGGATACTTTTCAGTATGTGCGTTTATTTGCTCCATACGAAGTCTCGCATGAAGGGGAATCTTTGGTTTACTTGTAGGAGTTCGCGTACTCTTCTTCGACTTGCGAGGAAGAGGTTTACGTTTCTTTCCATTAAAACTGTATCTCATGTTTCCGTATATTATTGCCATTGTAATATTATGAAGGCAATAGCTTGGCAAGTCAAGAAGTATTTGCGATTTAGCGTCAAGAATATGAATCTTGCATTACGTCTTTGAAGTGTTCATACACTTCTTTTTTGTTCTCTGTAAGTGATAATATTTCAACTAACCCTGAGAATAGTTCTCTGGAGTTAGATAGGTCAAGAGGCATCGAAACTCCTTGTTTCGTAGCTTGCCACTCACCATTGAAATCTATATAATACTTTCTAAGGTGTAGATATTCTTTTCCATAAAAAGTATTTACTACTAAGCGTATCTGCTCGTAGCCGTCCTCACTCTCATGAATAATACGAGAATAAAACTCTGGTTCTTGAAATATATCTACCATCTTGTATTCCTCAATATGCTAGACAATGGGGTGATGTTTGTTACATTGGCAGGTCTAAGTAGACGATACGAGTCCGTATCCCAACACCATAAAAGAACTGTGTCTTTTGTTGGGCGAGCTCTGTTTCGTTTCTGCTGTATGTATGGGGTTGTAAAATCTAAAGTACATACATTGTACTTTAACTTTCGAGAGTTAGTGCTTCTGTATGTGATTATAGCATCGCCACACTCTGTCACCTTTCTGATAAATTCGTCTCTTTTCACGAGTGATTCCTTTCATTTAATTATAAGAAACCACGCTACCGAATATGTTTAATTCAAGAAATATGCTAAAACTTTTGAATGTAAAACACTAGGGATAGCAGTACTACCCCTAGTGCCTCAGGTGGGTTAATCGTTTACTGAGTTAATAACTCCAGCTAGATACTGTGCTGCTTTGCCTGACAGCTTTGATATAATATCCATGTCGGGTTCTTGTCCTGCGTCTGAGATAGCACCAGCAAGTTCTTGATGCATAGCATCTTTACTTACTCTACCGCCTCCTGTCTTTCCGCCTGATGAACCACCTGCTGAAGGATTCTTTTTAACATATACTCCAGCTCTAGTAAGTATCATTCTGACTCCGTTCGGGCTCTCGCCTAACTCCTCAGCTATGTCTTTTACTATCTCCATACTTGTTTCTGGAGTAGCTCCTGCTTCGGTATACATATTAACTGCTTGTTCTTTCGATTCGTCTGTCCAAGCCATTCTTCGTCTCCGTTTTGTACCTCGATAGCCAGGGCAAGAGCCTGTTGCTTCGAGTTGTTGTTGATAAAATCTGTCTCCCATATTTATATTATAGAAGCAGATACTATTAAAGTCAAGAACTATTTACTGTTAGCTTTTCTTTTAGTTCGTGATTTTCCTCTAATAGCTTTTCGACTTTCTGATATAGACTATATACTTTACGGTTTAGTTCTCGAATCTCTTGTTCATAATGATTCTGAGGTACTCCGTATTTATTGTCGGTATCTTCATTCATATTTTTATTATACTAAATTATTAACCAAATGTCAAGAAGTATTTTTCTCATGGTTAGGTACTTACCTGACTCCTTTTATATAGTTTAGTTTCTCGTCTGCTAAGGCTGCCTTGCCGATTTGCTCGTCAATCATAGCCATAACATCTGAGTGGTCTCCTATACCTGTTGGATTTAACAGATATATTCTAATATTAGTATGGGCGGTAGCTTTCTCGCCTTCATACTTTTTTATTAATGCTTCTTTTATTTCGTCTTTCATTCTGTTTTCCCTAGTATAGAGTTTACAAACGCCTTTATAAACTCCTCTGTGTTTAATATTATTATAAGTAATGCAGGTGCAAATACAACTGAAAATGCAAAACACAAAGCCAAATATAGACTCATGTTCTGACATACAACATTAGTTGGATCTAACTCTTTAGCAACTAAAAAAGCAGGATACCAAACTGTTACTGATACTGTAAATGCTCCTGAAAAAGCAAATAACATATAGAAGTATAAAAATTCCATGTGTTCTCCTTTTTCACTCGAACGTTACTCCATATTCTTTTAAGTGCTCGAGACTTCCTAGACGATATGCTAGTGTGTGGCTATTGAATCCGAGTTTCTTTCTGCCAGACCACCAACCCAAAGTCTTAATTGATTCATCATAATGATATAAATTGTAGTTGTATACCGTATAGAGTTTTGCTCCATACTTTTCTTCGTAGTCAAGAGTTTTGATTCCAGGTCTGGAATCTTGATACTCTTTTGTCCACTCATTGCCTACAATACATGGCATATGATATTGAGAGTTCCAAGCTATTTCACCTTCTTGAAACTCCTCCTTTATACAAGCATCAGGTAATAATACCTCTGCTAATTTTTCATCTCCTACAGGTCGTCTAGGTACTCCTACTCTATCAATAATACCTTTAACAAAAGCGGATGACCTGTATAGTCTTTTTGCAATATCAGTTATACTATCGCCTTCGATATAGTCTGTTATTGCTTGTTTTATTTCATGAGGTGCTGCAGGCTTTCCTTTATTCATAGCTTTTCTAGTAGCCACTCTTTCCTGCTCCTCATGATATTCGTCTAAGATATTATTCAGTCTTGTAGTATTGTAACTGATTCTTAGCATTTCACAAGCTACTTTTTTAGTAGCTCCATCTTCTAGTGCTGCAATTACTCGTTTGATGTTTGCAGTACTTAAATCCTCATAACTCTTTGCTCTTACGCCTCTCTTTGCCATTCTAATCCATGTCCATTTGTAGTTGTTTCTCGTACTCGATAAATTTAGCTTCTTCTTCTCTATCTAACATACCGAGCAATATTACTGCGTAGTGAATAATCTTGTACAGGTCTGCTTCATTTCTGCCCTCTTTTTTACCATATCTTTGGGCATACTTCATGATGTTTCCTATACAAAACCCTTCACCATGCTGTGCATCAAAAATAACTTCTGTAGTTTGAATATTCCCTCGACCATAGTGCTGTTGGTAGGTTAAGTCTATGTATCCTTTCACTACCTTCAATATATGATCTTCATTAAATTTGTACTTAATCTCACTCAAGTGTTATCTCCATCTTTGTATTGTAAATCTGACTTATCAAAAATTTTGCTTTTCTGTCGGTTAAATTTATCTTTACACCATTGTATTGTTGTAAAATATGTGTCTGTTTGTTTGATAAAAGAAATAATAAATATCCAAATACCTAAACTAAATATCCACTTTGCCATAGTCCAAGGCAGGAGAAATATTTCAATCATATCTCTCCTCTTTCTTTTTCTATAGCTATCTGTTCTGCTATCTCTACACCAAATAGTTTTTTATCCTCTCTCCAAGCTTCTACTTCTGCAAAGGCTTGTCTATGGTGCGCAGGTATTGTTCTTTTCTTCACTATATATCCCCCACTTTTCTAACTTCTGATCGTGCTACTTCGAAACCATTTGGGTATCTGGCTTCTAGTTTTTTAATATTTTCTTCCATGACTTCTTGTGGTGTAAAACCAAGTGCTGTACAGCCTTGTACCCAATACCACAATACATCTCCTAGTTCTCTTTTAAGATGATATCTTTCATCTTCATTGTATGGTTTTCCTTGAAATATAATTTTCTTAATTACTTCTGAAAACTCACCTGATTCAGCTTGCATACCTATGGAAGCTGTGAGTAGTTGCGACCACTCTGTATCTGATTCATACCCCAAACTAACTAGTTTTCCTACTAAAGATGAAGTAGATAGACTCTCATCTGAGGTTGTACTGATTACGAACTTTGCGTAATCATTAAATTGTTTTGTCTCTGTCAATCTTTTTCTCCACTAATTCTATTACCCTATCCTTCGAATATCTTAACCCTGAGAACATTTGTCTATCACCATTTGTGTACTCTACATGATATCTTTTGTAACCAAAAGGTCTTGTAGAAAAGATTCTAGCATCTCCTAAATTTTCTTCTAGTAATCTCATTTGCTTGGTGCTCCTTCTTCTATAAATTGTCCTATTATATCTATCTGAGCGTCAGACAGCATAGCTGCTTGTCCCCACATTGTAGAGGACATTGGTCCGACTTGCTCTTTGTTTTTATAAGCATTTAGTTTTCCTACTATGTAGTCTTTACTTTGTCCTACTAGCTTTGGAAACATACCTATTCCTTCACCTTTCTGTCCATGACAAGCAGCACAACCTGCCCATAAACCTCGAATATCACTAAACGGGTCTCCAGCGGCAAGCTGTTTCTTTCTTCTTTCCATGTCAGCAGGTGTACCAAAATTTCTTACATACTCTTCATAGCACTCTCCATAACAAGACTCGTTTCTATCCATAGATAAATCGTTTCCACTTGTATATAAAAAGGTACTCAATAGTAGTATTGGTCCTCCGACTCCTAATACGAACTCTCTCATCTTGTTATCCTGTTTTCATAGTCTGCCAGTTCTTCATCCCACCACTCAGGTTTATCTCTTCCTTTCCAACTCGCAAAGGTTGCTTTGTCGAAATGGTAGAAGTCGCGATACGACTGTATGGCATCATCGGATTTAAGATCATCTGGCATTGCCATTGCAAAAGGTGTAAGTCCGCTTCTTGGTATATGTTTAAGGTCAGGTAATCTGAGAACCACCTCCTGCACGGATTTATGTGTCTTTCCATACCTATACCCATACTCGTCATTGAGGGCGAGTGCATAGCAGTATAACCACTCGTAGTTGTCGAGTGATTCTCTTGCCCATATAGTGCAAGGGTGGTTATGCATAGTAGGGAGGTAAGGAACATAACGTGGTTCTTTGACTTTGACCTCTCGTAATAATTGTAATTCATTTTTATTTAGTTTCCTCGGTACATATCCTAGAAAATGATCTATCCAATGTGTGGTGCATAACATCTGTGCTGCCTCCAAAGGCATCTTTACAATATGCTTGTCTACATGGTATTCTGCACACTTGTCAATGTCATGGTCTAAGATAAAAATATTCATAGTAGTATTATACTAAAATTAAGTTTGTAAGTCAAGATATATTTTGAGGTAAGGTGGGAACAACACCCAAATACATGGGTGTTGTCAGTTGTGCTTCAGCAGAACAGAGTGCGTATAAGACTCGATCACCTCCTTCATACTCTGCGCATAGCGTAGCTGAAGGATTGTATTTACTTCTTATCTTGTCCTGCCGTTGGAGCTTTGTGCGTTCCAGCATATAATCCAAACCATGCTGCACCCGCTCCGACTAATACAGATATTAGTCCTGATTGTTCCAAGCTAGGATCAGGTAAATCCATGAACCAGAACGTTGCGAAATATAGAAGGAACATATAAATACTTAGGAAAGCTCGAGGAAATATTCTCCAGCTATCTACCATCTGTGCAAGAAAGATACCTTTCTGCCAAGGATTTACGTTGTTTACATCTTCTAATTCTCTTATTCTGTCCTTGAGTTCTGACTTTTCTTGGAGAAGAGACATGAATTTATTTAGATCAATTTCGACCTCGTTTCTGTCCATATCCCCTGAGAATTGCCCTGGTTGCATTGCCATAGTTTATTACTCTCCTTTATAGAAAGTCCAAGCACCGTAGGCTAACCCTGCTACTGCTAAAACCTTTGCCAGTCCACCTGTAAACAGTACAATCAGACTTACTGCCATCAATACTGCTCCATCCCAAGATGTTCTCTCAGAAACTCTCGCTTTTAACCACTCCATCTATTTCTCCATCGAGCTGCTGTCGCAACTCCTTAACCTCTAGCTCTAGTCTAGCGATTTCATTTGCATTTTTACATACTTCGAGTTGTCTCTCCAAAGATGTAATACTCATCATCAGATTCGCTCTGATAACTTGTTCTCTATTTCTTGCTGTCCTTGTCATTCTTTATCATTTTTAGCCATTCAAACCCTGGCTCGTCTATATTGATAGGTGTTGCATCTATGCCATACACCTGATTATTTGTAATCCATATGCTGTCTTGTGTTAGTGCTTCGTGTAGCCAATCACTTGGCGTTTGCTCTTTGCTAGGCTCGCACTCTATAAAAAGTTTAAACTCATATATTTGTTTCATTTTTCTCCCAGCTTACTAGCCACTTTGCATTGTTCTGTCTTGCTTCTTTGAATACTAAGTTAGTTATAAAAATTGGAATAACTATACTAAAGTGTATCCAAATTGAACTTACAATGCTATAGTTTTTCCACTCTAACCATGCCCATGCAACTATTCCAAAGTATGCACTCCACATAGTAAAGAGTGCCATAGTAAAATATAACTGCATCGAAGGTTCTTTAATATAGCTTAGAGGATTATATCTATTGTCCATAATAATCTGCCAGCTATTTACTGTAAATAATATTCCCTTTTTTATTAATTTCATTCCTGCTCCTGTTTTGGCATAGTCACTTTTCGATAATATACTACTACATCTTTCATCTCTGTAATATACCTTTTGAGTTCTTGCATATTATATGCCATAACTTCATAGTCTGGTATTGACATTGCAAGAAAGATAACTTCTCCTTCTTGCTCTTTAATATCTGTTAAAAATGTATCTAAATTTTTCTCTGTTACTGCAAACCACTTCGGCTCTTTGAGATCAATCTCTCGTGGCATTACGGGTTGTACGATTGTACGGTCTAACGGTTTGGCGTCAATCTCTATTCGTTTACTTCCCAGCATGCTGCAACTGGAGACCATCATCGAGATCGTCAACAGTAACACTAAGTTTTTCGATATCCTCGAATATGTGCTTTGTTCCATTATTAATTTTCCTTTCCATTTTTACTGGATCTTCCAGTATCTTTGCTGATAACTCATAGTTAGCGATAAACTGTGAGTATCTGTTTAGCTCTCGTTGAGCTTGCTGGCTCAATAAGGTTTGTTGTTTTAAGGCTTCTGTCTGTAATGTGAAGTCCGCTTGCAAACTTGCTATCGCTTCCTTCTGAGTTGCAACAGCACCTTCAAGTGCTAAATTGTTTGCTACTAGTTTTTGGTTTTCTCCATACAACCACCAGCAACCTACTCCTAATATTATTACTAGCCCTACAAAAAATTGATTCATAATTGTTCTATCCTATAGTTTAGTCCATCGGCTCCTCGTATTTCTACTACATCACCTTTGTCGGTTACAAACTTTAAATACTTTTCTTTTCTCTTGTGAAACCTTTTGACTATAAACTCTTGGTCATCTTGATCACCCCAAGTGTTATTGTAACTAACCTTGAGAGCATATCTTGGAAACAGTTTATATTTTATCCAATATAAAAACCTTTTCAATAGTGCTTTTATTTTGTCCATAAATCTGCCTCTGCTTGTCTGCGTCTCGTAAGTCCTGCTAAAACTTTACCAGACGCTTTGTTCCACCTTAACATTTCTGATGGAACAGAATTCTTATCCCCTGCATTTAATTTTTTCAGAAGTGTACTACTATTTAAGTTTCCTACTCCTAAATTATATGTCCATGATGTCAACGCATCAAACTCACTCTGTGTGAGATCAACTTGAACAACACCTAATACTTGTTGTCCAAACTCTTCTAATTCTTCTAATAAGTCTCTTTCTGCCTGTAGCTCTGTGACTTTATCACCCTCTTGTACATTCCTAGTACGACCATACCCTATCGTCCACACGTTTGCAGGACAAAGATATGCTTCACTCTCGAATCCTTCGAAGTGTTTAACTAATTCTACACAATCTTTACTTGGTTTCATGAAAATCCCATTGAAACACCACACCCACATGCACTTACTACATTTGGATTGTGTATCTCAAATCCTGTCTCTACTAAGTTCTCCTTCCAGTCAATGATTGAGCCATGAAGATATCCCATGCTGTGCATATCTATAACTAGTACGTCTTCAATCACATGATCGCTTTGAGGAGAGATAGAGTCTGCTATATCCCAGAGATATTGGAAGCCATTGCAACCTCCACCAGAAAGAGAGAGGCGGAGCAAATCCTTGCCCAGCCTCTCTGTGATTTTATTCTTTGCTAATTCTGTTATTGTTATCATAAATATAACTTTAAAAGACCTAGTTATCTCAACTTGCCCAAGACATAAACATAACTGCAAACCAGATACCTACTACTGCAGGTAGTAAATATAGTAATGTAGTTATACGATGTCGGATGTGTCTCAACGTTTCCAAAGAATTACCACTTGTAACTCTATGTAACACTTTCATTCTCCTGTGTAATCTAGGCGTTCAATACGCCTCCGTTAAACGATATCTATTATTTTTGGTCTTTTTTCTTCTGGTATCTCCACATGAAGGTCTATTGTTAGCATGCCGTCAATAAACTCTGCCTTGTCGACTATTACATCATCTGTAATAGTAAAAGCTCTTTTAAAAGCTTTTCTTGTTATCCCTCTATGTAGATATGACTCGTCTGCCACATCTTTCAGATTCTTTTCTCCACTTATCTCGAGTTTACCATCAACCCTTTCGATTGTTATATTCTCTTTTTTGTAACCCGCAAGTGCAAATTCTATTTGATATTGCTCTCCGTCTTTTGTTACATTGAATCGTGGATACGATTTATCTTCGTATGTAGGCATTGAAGCGAACCTTTCGAAAAAACGATCTGCTCCAATCCATGACCTGTGAAGGTCGTGTATTGTGGGTAATGTTCTAACTACCATAATTTTTCTCCTTTGTCTCCTTTCGGACGACATCTGTGAGACCCTTTCGGCATCTCGGTTAATAAAAATCCCATGTACTGACTAATTTTCATCTTCATTGCAAAGAAGTGAGTACACTTTCAATCCCGCCCCCTGCTGACGCAGTACTGGAACAGTCCAGTTATAAACTGAACTTTTCATTCTTATATTATACTAAAAACTTAACCAAAAGTCAAGATTAATTTTTTTAGTCCTCTTGCTTTTTGGTTAATAATCCCTCTTCCTCAAAATACCAAATGGCATCTTGAATTCCTTGGGTGTTTCCTATTTTAAAAGAAGTGTAAGAAACTCCGATTAAAACTAGTAAATAAGTTATTATTTCGATTTCACTCATAATTTTTCTCCAGTTTGTATATTATAGTAAATTTCAGAGATAAAGTCAAGAAATATTTTCCACATAGTTGAAAAAAGTTCTTGACTTCTTCTCCTGTTTTTAGTATAATATAACTGTGAATATGAAAACGAAATACGAAATCAAAAACCCTCGCTGGACACAGAAAGAGGACTACTATTTGAAACAAGCCTATGGGGCTAGTTCGGTAGAACAAATAGCACTCATGCTAGACCGAAGTGAAGATGCTATACGAGGGAGAGTAAAGCGATTACGCAAAAAGGGGTGGAGTTTTGACTCTACTCGGAGGTAAATATGAAAGCAATGAAAAATAATGTTGTCGAGTTCACAGGAGAATACTACACAAAGATAAAGAGAAGTCAGGCACTCAATGAGGAGTTGTCTCTCTTATTAATTGAAGAATTTGAAAAACTCGGAATCGACACACAAGATAACCAGTTTCTATTCGATATGGCTTGGGTTGTAAAGTTTTTACAAGTTACACTCGATAACCAACTCGGTATTGCAAACGATTTAGGTAGACTCATGCAGAATATTACAAAACAAGATGAGGCTCACTTAAATTGACTTCTGTTCGTGTAGACAAAGGACGTTTTGAGCAAGCTCTTCGTCGCTGGAAAAGAAAGGTAGATGCGACAGGCAAAATGCAAGAAGTTCGAGAGCGTCAGTTTTACACAAAGAAGTCAGACAAACTGCGTAAAAAGAAAGCAGCAGGAACGATTCGCTGTAAACAAAAACAACGAAAAGCAGGACTTCCACCTGAACCACGATGGCTAAAATGAAAACAATTAACGATATTATACTGGAGAGTAAAATGAGGCA
>TARA_R100000734_G_scaffold12595_1_pt1 | contig 19554 bp, 30 predicted proteins | sample TARA_R100000734 | Tara Oceans TARA_R100000734 (sample SAMEA2623290) | marine metagenome | biome: marine biome (ENVO:00000447); feature: surface water layer (ENVO:00002042); material: "saline water (ENVO:00002010), including plankton (ENVO:xxxxxxxx)" | depth 5 m | reverse complement strand
AAGATATCAAGAGAAACTAAAATAAGTTTAAGTTCAATTTTTAATACATTAAGTAATGGCAAGAAAAAAATCAAAGAAGGTGCAATCGAAGAGTATCGAAAGTATCTCAAATCAAAACAATAAATCTAAAGGACTAGGGGATACTTTAGAAAAAGTATTTCAGGCAGTAGGTATAGATAAGGCTGTAAAATTTATAGCCGGGGAGGACTGTGGTTGCGATGAGCGTAAGAAAAAGTTAAATCGTATGTTTCCTTATCAAAAACCGGAATGTTTAAATGAAAAAGAATATAACTTCTTATCTAAGTTTTTTGAAACAGGACACCCACAGATAAAACCAAATGAACAAGAAGCTTTATTAGATGTTTATAATAGGATATTTAATGATAACAAAGAACCTACATCTTGTGGTAAATGTTTTCTTAATGATGTATATAATAAACTAAAAGCAATAACTTTAGAATACGAAAATGACAGAAAGTAAACTATTTCAATATCTAAAAGATAATTTAGTTTATCCTGATCTTCAGATGGCAAATAATTTAATGAGTCGTTGGGATTGTTATAGTCCAACTACTAACCATACTATAGAATTAAAATGTAGGAAGGTCCATTGGAATAATGGTTTGATATTAGAAAGAAAAAAATATGATGCTCTAATAAGAATGTGTAAATTCAAATACACAAATGCAATATATATTTGTTCAACACCTAAAGGTATATTTAAATGGTACCTGGATGAAATAACACCAAAATGGTTTATGAAAAAAATGAAGAGAACGACAGAGATTAAAGGTCTAGATAATAATATACAGGTAGAAAAAGAAGTGTGTTTCTTAAAATATGAAGATGCACAAAAAATAGGTTAATATGGGAGATAGTGTAAAAAAATATAATGAGATGATAGATTCCGGTGATTGGGTAACAAATTCAACAGGATTCAACCATACCTCTAAAGATCCAATAGTTGAAAGAGTTATTAATAAATTTAGATCTAGATCTAGAGATGGTATGTTGAAATATGGTACCAGTTTGGAGGATAATCCTGATGGATTCTATTCTTGGATTCAACACGCACAAGAAGAGGCAATGGATTTTATATTGTATTTAGAAAAGATTAAGAGTCTAAACAAATGAAAGAATCAGAGTTATTTAAAATGAAGAACGACATAAAACTTACCCAACAGGCAGTTGTCGTTGCATTAGAAAGAATAAAAAGATTAGAAGATGCCACTTTTAAAACCAAAGAAGTACGAGACAAATAAGGATTTCACCAGGAGATGTATGGGGAATGCGAAGATGGGAGCAGAGTATAAAGACAGGGACCAACGCTTTGCAGTTTGTCAAACAATTTGGAAAGATCAGTTTAATCCAAAAAAATAATTTTGTCATTTGGAATATTGTTATATCTTTGTTAAAAAGATAGACAATGAAGGTATTAAAGCTTATTTTATTTAGACCTAGTAATATAATCTTATTCTTAGGTATAGCCTTATTATTTTTTATTGATTTAATCTTGAATGGTATAGTAATACCATTTGCTTTTACTATAGATCGTATAGAGAAAGCTATTAAATATTTGTTAAACTTAATCAAGAACTAAAGATGGAAAATAGCCACGAAAAAAATGCAGTTGAATTCTATGCTAGATTAGAACTACTAAGACAATGTCAAGAAGATTTAGTAGATCCAAAAGTACCGGAATCAATGAAGAGAATCATATTAAAAACAATATTAGTTTGAGTACAATAACTACATTTGATGGTAAGTTTTGGGATAAGCAAGAGCTACTGACAAGGATGGGGAGCGATGATTTTTATTATAATTATCTAGGGAGTAACGCTTTGTCAAGCTCTAGCTGTTCCGATTTATTAGATTCACCAAAAAAATACAGAGATAATTTAAATATAAGAACAGGAGAAAATCAAGCTATAAGAGATGGTCGGTTACTCCATTATAAAATATTAGAGCCTGAAAAATGGAATGGTCTTTTGTTTGTAGAAGGAAATAAAAATAGCAAACAATATAAACAAGCATTATCTGAAGGTAAAGATGTTTATACTAATATAGAGAAATGGAATTCTGAAGATTTAGCTGAAGTTTTTTTAGGTAATAGTAAATGTCGTGATATTTTAAATTCAGCAAGAACAGAAGTTCCGGTAATAGGAGAAATATTTGATTTACCTTTTCGTGGGAAAGCTGATATACTAGGTCCGGAATATATTGTAGATTTAAAAACCACAACTATAAGACAAGGAGGTTCTTTAAAAGATTTTAAATGGAGTGCTAATAAATTTAATTATGATATGCAAATGTATATTTATTGCACATTATTCAATATATCATATAAAAACTTTACATTTATCGTTATAGATAAAACAAGTAAGGGATTAGGAATATTTGAATGTAGTAAAGATTTTTATGAATCCGGTAAACATAAAACCCTACAGGCAGTTAGGATTTATAAAGATTTCTTTATAGATAAGAAAAAAGATGTAAAAGAATTTTATTTATACGATGTACTTTAGTGAAAAAGAATGTTATGAAGACACTTATCTTTCCTTATGTTTAGGTTTATTAGGGGAGGAAGAAGTACGTCATTTACTTTCTTTTTATAGAGACATAGAACATTATGAATGCTGTAGTGGGATAGCTAAAGCATATAAAGATTACAGAAATAAAAATTATGAATTTGATAGAGGAAGCAACCCTAAACAAACAAACTAAAGAAATAGCAAGAACAATAGTAAACAACTATTTCGGTATAGATATTAGTAGAAATACAAGACAACGTAAATATATTATAGCTAGATCTATGTTTTATAAGATATTAAGATATAATACAAAGATGTCATTCCAGGAGATAGCAAATATATTTAATAAAAACCACGCAACTGTTCTTCACGCAATAAAACAATTAGATGGTTATATGGAGTTTGATTCTTCATTAAAAGTAGATTATATAACATTAAACCATCTATTCTTAAATACAGTAGATAAACTGCTAACTGAAAGGTTTGTTGATGTTGAATCTATAGACCCACAATATATGGAGATTCTTAGTAGCTTTAATGAATTAACCCGGAGATATGATAAGTTAAAACAAATACATAATGACCTTGTTATCGATAGTGAAAAGGTAAATCAAAAGTATAAGAAGTTAAAACAGTTCTCTGATGATAGAGAAAGTTATTATCAAAGAAACGGATATGTAATTGGATAATGGAAGAAAAGAAACCAAAAAAATTAGATGGAAGAAGAAATAATGGTGCTGTAAAAGGTATATCTAGAGGTCAAGGGAGGCCTCCTAAGATAAAAGAAAAAGAGATGGGTGCCTTAACATTAAAAGCATTAAATAAAGCCTTTGGGAGCGAGGAGAAAGCTTGGATATATGTTGCTGAAAAAGCTTCTAAAGGCAATTTTAATTATGTTAAGATGCTATGGGAATACAGGTATGGGAAACCAAAAGAACAACAGATAAATATAAATAAGAATGTAAATATTCCTATTGTAGATTTTGGTAAACCTAAAACTGTAGATGTGGACCATAAAGAAATAAAAGACGAATAGATAATAATTTATGGCAAATAAAATAGATTTAAACCCGAAATACGAAACTTTATTTAACTCGGATAGTAGATACTTCGTTATAACAGGGGGCCGTGGTTCGGGTAAATCTTTTGCCGTTAATACATTTTTAGTATTACTGACCTACCAGGAGAATACTAAAACATTATTTACTCGTTTTACAATGAGTTCTGCTTCGATGAGTATTATACCGGAGTTTAAGGAGAAACTTGAACTGATGGGAGTAGAGAGTCAATTTGAGATAACTAAAACTGAAATAACAAATAAACTCAATGGCAGTTCAATATACTTTAGTGGTATAAAAACTGCTAGTGGAGATCAAACTGCAAAGCTTAAATCTATCCAGGGGATCAATACATTTGTATTAGATGAAGCTGAAGAGCTTTTAGATGAGACTTCTTTTGATAAGATAGATTTTTCTATTCGTAGTAAAATATCTACAAATAGATGTATATTAATTCTAAACCCTACCACCAAAGAACATTGGATATATCAAAGATTCTTTCAGAATAGATCTATTCCAGATGGATTCAATGGGACTAAAAATGGTGTTACTTATATCCATACAACTTATTTAGATAATGTAAAACATCTAAGTAGATCTTTTGTATATGAGATTGAAAGTATGAAAGAAAGGAGACCGGAGAAATACGAACATCAAATAATGGGAGGATGGCTCCAAAGAGCTGAAGGAGTTATATTCAATGATTGGCAGGTTGGACAATTTAACAATTCAATAGATTCAATATATGGGTTAGACTTTGGTTTTGCAAATGATCCAACAGCACTAGTAGAATGCGCTATTGATAAAGAGAGAAAGATTATATGGTTAAAGGAGCATCTATATAAGAAAGGCCTTGTAACCTCACAAATATACGATTATTGTGTTAGAATTGCAGGACGCAATTTAATAGTGTCAGATAACTCTGAGCCTCGTATTTTGGTAGAACTCCGGATGAAAAAACCATCTATTAACATAACACCTACTATTAAATCTAAAGGGTCTATTGTAACCGGTATTTCTCTTATGCAAGATTACAACATAAATATTGAAGGAGAAAATTTAATCAAAGAATTTAATAACTACGTTTGGGCAGTTAATGGAGTAAAGCCTATAGATAATTATAACCACCTAATAGATGCATCTAGGTATGCAATTCAATACTTATTAGTAAGAAGTGTTCCTAGAGGTATGTATATTGTAAAATAATTTTATATATTTGTTATAGACTTTTTTTCATTCTTAGTCGATATTAGTTGATTTTTGTTTAATTAGAGGGAGGAAATAATTTTCTCCCTTTTTTTTATAAAATATTTGTCAGTTGGAAAATAATTATTATATTGCATCAAATTATAAAATTAACTAATTATGAAAAGTATGAATAAAGATATTCAAAATGAGTACCAGGAGGTACACGAAATATACGAGGGACTAAACCTTAGACAAATGGAACACTTATTATTTCTTATGAGTGATAGGATCGATATACCATATATAGATAAAGATGGTGTAGTTAATAGTTATAAAGTAGATAGTTGTAATATAAATGGAATACATATTCAACTAAATACAGATGCTTTTGCTAAACATTGTGAAGAACTAGATAAATCTAAATAATATGATAACAATGAAAATAGATGTTAGGACTGAAAACTGTCTTTATGTTACAATAGGTGACTATACATATTATATTGACGATTCAACAGGTGAACGTATTATGGAAAGTTGGAAAAATAACAATAAATAGATATGATAAATATTATGACTCATTATAGAAATATAAATATAAAGATGTCTAAAAAAGAATTAGATATTATTCAGGATCTTATTGCTCAAAGAATCGGAGAAGATAAAGTACACAACGTACACGATGAAGAACTCTTCGAGCTTATGAGATCATTAGACTCACAAACGATGTGAATTCAATAGGGATGTGAATTTAATACCCACCACGCAATTCAATAGGGGTGTGAATTTAATAGGTTAAAGGTCCGGTTGGGCCTTTTTTTATTTCCGGTTTAAAATTAGGGACCAAAAAAAAACTTGTAAAAAAGCTTTATTTTATATTATTTTTTTATTTATATTTGTCAGGTGGAAAAGCTCCACACTAACAAATATTAACTAAATAGAATAAAATGAAAAAAATTATATTAATTGGTTATTCGCTTTTTTTAGGGCTTTTAACTTGTTTGCTTTTATTGTTAGAGAATTTTATTATTAACTTAAATATATAATACGATGAAAGTAATTCAAATAAATAAAAATGTAAAATCAAATTGTCATAATCTTAACTTTATTAAAAGAATTGATATTTACAACGAAATTAAAAAAACAAAAGGCCGTTTTTTTTATGTGGAATTTATTAAACAAGACAAAACATTAAGAAAATTAACGGGCCGCATTTCTGTAAAAAACTATTTTAAAAAGACAGATAGAAAAATAAAAGTTAAGCATCCTATTGTGTCGGGTTTTATTAGGGTTTATGATACCGGTAAAAAACAATATAGAAACGTTAACTTAGACACTATTAAAAAACTCCATATAAATAAAAATCAAATAAAATGGCAATAATTAAAGAAAATAAAATTAATAATATTATAAAGGAAATTTCTAAAAAAGAAATAATACCGCAAACATTATTAAGTACTGGAATAAGTAACGCAAAAACAATAAAAAATAATCTTAAAACATTTATTTTATATTTGGCACCTTATACGCAAAATTCAAAAAATCATAATCTTTGCCCTATGGCTTCTAAAGGTTGCGCCTCGTCTTGTCTATTTACGGCCGGACGTGGCCTTATGGCCCCGGTTATTGAGGGACGCGTAAAAAAAACAGAATATTTTTTAAGAGATAAAAAAGCTTTCATACAACAATTAGCGCAAGAAATAGAAAAAAAATGTTTGACAGCTTATAAGAAAAATATAAAAATTGCTTTTCGTTTAAATGGCACATCAGACATAGATTTTATTCATCTATTAAAAAAGTATGCTAATTTTAATATTGAAGATTTTTCAGACGTTGCCGTCTTTTATGATTATACAAAATTGATATCACGTATTAAAAGATATAAAGATCATAAAAACTACTTTTTAACTTTTTCCAGGAGCGAAGAAAATAGCTCAACAGCTAAAGCCGTTTTGGCTATTGGTGGTAATGTTTCGGCCGTATTTAGGGACAAACTCCCGAAATATTGGAACGGGTACAAAGTTTTAGACGGGGACCAATCCGACCTATTAATGATATATAATAAAAATGTTGTTTTAGGATTACGGGCTAAAGGTCCGGCCAAATATGATAAAACCGGTTTTGTAATTTAAATATTAATAATATGAGTAATAAAATAAAATTCGATCATAACATAAAAAAGATCAAAGAAAAAAGACGTTTTAAAAAGCTGTTACGACAGGAGCGAGAAAATCAAGAATTAAATTATTTAACATCTAATTTTGGAAAAATAAATTTATATAGTTAATTAAATTAAAATAAAAATAAATTAAACTAAAGGCCCTTTTTAAGGGCTTTTTTATTTGTATATATTAACGTAAGTACTTGATTATCTTTGTAATTTTATTTGAATAGGTGGGCCGGTCTTTAAAATATCAACTAAACAGCATAAATAAGTTAATAATATTAACTAAACGCAAAATAAAGCATTTTAACGGCTTTTCTTTATCTCTCTTATACATATATACTAGAGAATGTATAAAAGGCTCTTAAAACGGCTCTAAATAGCCTTAAAATTGATATTTAGTTAACTCTGCCGGATACGAGGACCGGTTTCATAACTCATCCACTCTCTCCCCAGATAGGTTTTTCCAACTGCCAATGTGAATCTAATAGGTTATCGTATTATGCTTTTGTGTATATTTACAATGTGAATTTAATAGGTATGTTTGATACTATGCAATATGATGCATTCCAATGGTGTGCTGAGAACGGCATATTTATTTATTGTTTGCCAAATAAGAATAATGAGAAACTTTATGGCATTGAGGTTAACAATAATGGTAAGATTACAAGATCCGGTAAGAAGTATAAAAAGAATGAGGTAGACACCAAGATATGGGAGTTATATTGCTATATGTATACGAAATACAATAAAGAATGATCTCCAACTGTCTATATGGCAGATATATATATAGTTATTTTATTTATTAGTTATATAACTATATACCGAATATATATAACTATATACTATATTACTGTATATATGTATGACAAATCGGCACTTGGAGTTTTTGATAAATACAAAAAAATAGGATTTAATTACTTTATATATGAGGAATTTAGAGTTAAAAGTACCCACATCTTTAGAATCAATTACACTTAGGCAATACCAGAAATATTTAAAGATTGCCGATAAAAATAAAGGGGATGAATACAATGATTTCTTAAATAAAAAAATAGTAGAAATATTTTGTAATGTTAATCTTAATGATGTGGAGTCAATTCCGGTTGTTGAGTTTGATAAGGTGCTTAAAATAATATCTAAGGCATTTAGTAAAGATTGGGGATTAACCAGAAGATTTAAACTATTAGATGTAGATATGGGGTTTATACCTAAACTAGATGATATGAGTTTAGGAGAATATGTAGATGTAGAATCAGGTATATCTGATTGGCAAGATATGCATAAAGCTATGGCAGTTTTATATAGACCTGTAAACTTTACACAAAAAGATAAATATACTATAGCTCCCTATAGTCCTAGTGATCAAGTTAAGGAGCTAATGAAAGATATGCCGCTTAACATTGTAATGGGAGCTGTGGTTTTTTTTTACAATTTAGGGATCGAGTTATCGAAAGCTTCCCTCAACTCTTTGGAGATGGAAGCGAAGAGGGCCAAGACCTCTCGGCTCAAGGAGGCTTTGGTAGAAAGTGGGGTTGGTATCAATCAATTTATGGACTCGCTAAAGGCGACATCACAAAGTTTGACCAAGTTACAGAAGAATCCCTTTTTAAGTGTTTAATGTATTTAGTATTTGAAAAAGAGAAAAACGAATTAGAACAAAGAATGATTAAGAAAGCAATGAAGCGATGAAAGAATATTATAATCTTATAGATAAAATATACGATGTACTTATAACTGATAAGTCTATAAATACTGTTACATCCGGTGATATATTTGATGTTGACCTATCTAAGCAATCTATATTCCCATTAGCCCATATAACTACATCAGATGTTGTATTTGGTGATGGATTTATTAGTTTTTCTGTAAATGTTATCGCAATGGATGTTGTTGATGATTTTAAGGAGAATAAACAAACTACTTCAAATCCTGAATATACTAGAGATAATAAACAAGATATTTTAAATACAATGTTAACTGTAGTAAATAGATTACAAGGATCAGTTAGACAAGGTTCTCTCAATGACGAAGGCTACGAATTAGCGAATGATGCAACTGCCACCCAATTTGAAGATAGGTTTGAAAACTTACTTACCGGTTGGTCTCTTACTATGAATATGGAAATAAGAAATGATAACGTAACATTCGGAGGTACTAACTGTGATTAATAGGTTTAAAAATACAAAACTGTTTATAGATGGGTTTTCTAAGGAGCTAATTAAATTAGTTAAATTAGAAATAGATAAAAATAGAACTAGAACTTACGCTTCTGGCACTTATAACTCCCCTATAAAAGCATTTGGTAAATTATCTAATTCAATTAAACCATTAACCCAGGAGAAAGAAAACGAATATAGTATAAATATAGAAGCTAACAGTTATGGTAAATATTTAGATGATAATGATGGATCTCCAAGAAAAGCTCCTCCTGTTAGTGAAATACTTAAATGGTTAAAGAAAAAAACCTCATCATTAAAAGATGCTAAAGGTAAAATTATATCTCTAGAGAGTACAAAAGCAAAAGGTATAGCATATGCTATAAGTAGAAAGATAGGAAGGGAAAATGTACAAAAAACCGGATTTATTTCATCAGCACTAAATGAATCATTATCCATACTAAATAAATTACCAGATTCGGTAGTAAAAGATGTAAAACTAAATCTGCAAGACATTTTAGAAAAAGCAGGTTATTATAAAAAGGGAGAAACTTATAATATAAACGTAGAATAATGCCAGAAGATATTCAGAAAATAAATGTTAGAAGTCCATTCTACATAACAGTAGTAGATGAAGGGGCTCCTGATGAACCTGCTACAGCAGATGATCCTATAGATGATCCAACACCACCTGCTGATACTGTTCAACCGGATACGTTAACTCAAGAAGTTTTATGTGGAGAAACAGTTAAAGTAGGTGAGGATATTGGAGGTAAAATATATAATTTAAAAGTAGGAGCTGCAACAGGAACTGTTACAATAAATTATACAGTAAATATACCTATAAGTATAACAGCAACTTGGAACACGACAGTTCCTAACTTTTCAACATCAGGTTATGTAGGGAATAGTGATTTTGAACAAGAATTATTAGATTCAGGCATATCATCAGGTAATATGAATTTAGCTAGTGGAGTACAAACAGGTAGTGTAACAATAAATAAAACAGCAGCTTCACCGGAAACTGTATCTGTTTTAGTTTCAGCTCCATTACCCACAGATGATTATCAGTTAACATTTAACTGTCCTTCAGCACCTAGCGTTTCTCCAGGGACATTACCATCTAGTCCTACTGTAACTAAAGGAACATTAATAGATGTAGTACCTGCTTTTTATTTAGCAAATGTTAAAAACGCATTTTTAAAATTAACTGTAAACGGAACTCAAGTAGTTAATGTGGGGGGCCAATATATTTTCCCAGATACTTATTATGCTTTTACTGATTTTAATACTGTAGGTAATTATGCTATAGGCCATATATTTGAGAATAGCTCAGTTTCTGGAGGGGTTACAACACAGCTTACTCCTACTCAACATTTAGCTAAATCTACTTACTTCAATACAGATGTTAATGTAATTGAGATAGAAATAATCCATAAACAAAATACAAGGAGTTTTGCAATTGCAGATCTTTATTATAATAAAGGAGGTATCGTTTACGATGATAGAACAAGTAGTTTTAGATATATATTATTTACTAAAAACGAAGCTAACTATTTTAAAATATATCCGGGTGTTTTAGGAAACTCAACAATTAGTAAAGGTCAGTTCTATAGATCAGCAATAACACCTGCACAAGGAAGTCAAAAATTTATATTTTACTATAGACATACACCTACTAACGAAGAAGGCCTTGACCATCCAAGAAGACCCCTGTTTAACGTTTATTATGCTCAAGGTAGATGTTTTAGTTCAATATTAGATGGAGTAGACACTATAAATAGAGTAAACACATTACAATTAGACTAATATGGCTTTATCATTAAAAAGTGCAAAACTAGAAATCTATATAAGTGAGAGTGGTACAAGGCCACAAACACCTCAATACACATTAAGTAAAACAAAGTTATCTAATGAAGATACAATTAACTTTGAAATATCAGAATTAATAAAAGACTACATTGATGTTAATTTTGATGGCAATTATAGTACTGCATCTTTTAACAGGTTTGTAGAAACGGACTTAACTAGAACATTTTCTTATACTGTAAATGGAGTAGAAAGAACAACTGAAGATGCAACACCTATAGCTAGAAAGTTTATTGCTTTTAGAGGATACGGACAAATGGAAGATATAAACACTTATCTAAATGCTCCTTATTATGGGGAAAATATAAATCCCACTTTATCTAAAGATGTACTAATTAGTAATAAAATAATTTACCATAAAAAAGGAGAAGATCTACATATCCCTTTTTTCACATCAACAGATGGAGTTAATGAAGTTAAGTTTTTTGATGGAGCCACAGAATTATCAAGTAAAATATTTGGAGGTGCTGTAGCGAATGTAAGGGCAGATAGAGATGATATAAAAGCAGATAATTTTACCGGTGCTTTACAGGTTTATACTGCTGATATGACATTTTTAAGAACTGACGATTCTAGCGATACATCTAAATCTACAACAGGATCAGGAGATACTACAAAAGTAACATATACAACTCCAGGTGGCACTGATGTTGAGATTGAAGTTAGAGAAATAGAAGAATGTAAATTTACCCCATATAAAATAACTTTTATAAATAAATTTGGAGCATTACAAGATTTATGGTTCTTTAAAAAACGTACAGATCAATTCTCTACAGAAAAAGAAAATTATTACAGAACTTTACTTACTACTTCATCTACAGGAGTTGATTTTAATAGATTTGCCCATAGTAAATCTCTATTAGATATAACAACACAGGAGACTTTTAGAATGAATACAGGTTTTGTTAGTGAAGACCATAATGAAGTAATAAAACAGCTTATGGTAACAGAATATGCTTGGATCCACGAAAAAGGATTAGATTCAGAAGAGCCTATACCTATAACACCTATCACTTCTTCTTTTACAAGCAAAACAGAATTAAATGATAAGTTATTGAATTTTGAAGTAGAATTTGATTATGCTAATAGCTATATACAAAATGTTAGGTAATGCAAAACAAAGTACAGCTATATATAGAGAACCAGAGAGTAGACTTGTTCCAAGATGAAACTATAGAACTTACTTCATCAATACAAGATGCTCGTGATATAGGAAAAATATTTACCGATTATTCAAAAGCATTTAATGTCCCGGCATCACCTTCAAATAATAAAATATTTAAGCATTATTATAATTATAATATAACTACAGGAGCTTTTGATGCTAGACAAAAGAAAACAGCTGCTATAGAGATAAATCATATACCATTTCGTATAGGTAAAATATTTCTACAAGGAGTTGATATGAGAAATAATAAACCATTTAATTATAGAATAGTTTTTTATGGCCATACAGTATCTCTAAAAGAATTATTAGGTGATGATAAATTCTCAGATAAAAATTCAGATGGCACTTTTTTATTTAGTTATCTGGAAAATTATAACCACGAATATAGCGAGACTAACGTAAGGAATGGACTTAAAGACGGACTTGACTTTACAGTAAATTCCGTATCACAAACAGATGCAATAATATATCCTCTTATAACATCAAAGAAAAGATTATTCTTTAATTCTTCAGCTACATTATCAAATGACGAAAACTTTGATGGTAATATTTACCACGATACATCTACACCGGATACAATAAGAGGATTAGAATTTACTGATTTAAAACCGGCTATAAAAGCTATTCATCTTATAGAAGCTATTGAATCAACATATGATATAGAATTTACCAGAACAGTACCAACTACATCTGGATCAACAAGAAATACATTTTTTAATTCTACTCCATTTAGCAATCTTTATTTATGGATGAATAATAAAAAAGGAGAGATAACTGATGTTGATGATGATGAAGGGTTTATATATAGTAGTAAACTTACAGGATATACATCATCTGATCCCCACCCCACTAGCGTTGTTGATTTTGATGGTAGTAAAATAATATTAAATGCTAATGATTATGGTTTTCTTATGACTTTAACTGTAACATTAGATTCAGCAGATTCTGATAAAGATTATCAAGTTAAATTAATAAACTTAACAGATAATATAGAATTTACTGCTTCTAGATTGCTTAATGGAATATATTTACTTCCTATCGTATTTGGATCTGTAGCCCCTGGATTAACAAACATCCCAGATAAAGAATACGAAATAATTATAGAATCTAAAGAACAATTGACTATCAGCTCTACATCTTTTGCTATAACATCACAACAAGGAGCTGTATCAACAGAAAAAACATATACTACCTCTAGTCAAGATACGGAAGTGCAAATTATTGTCCCTAATAGAATGCCGGAGATGAAAGTAATAGATTTTTTAACCGGTTTATTTAAGTTATTTAATTTAACAGCATATTATATTGATGAAGTAGCCGATACTAATTATGGTAAAATATATGTGGATACTTTAGATAATTTCTATAGTGATGCTATATATAACCATAGCGGAGGTACTACTGATATAGCCAAATATATTGATACTACAAATCATAAAGTAAATTCTTTATTACCATTTACAGATATTGATTTTAAATATACAGAAAACAGTACTGTTCTTATGGAACACCATACAGAACAATTTGATGAAGTTTTTGGTGATGCAGAGTTTAATATTAGAAGAAAATATCCTAATATAGATAGAGGGAGTAAATATGAAATCAAAGTGCCTTTCTCCCATATGAAATATGAAAGATTAAGAGATTTAAATACTTTGTCAACAGAAACAAGTAGTTTAACAGATATACAATGGGGTTATTGTGCTTCGGGTGATTTTACAGCTACTGATTATGATGCCGGTCCTCCTATAGTACCTGCTAAAGGTGATTATGATAAAACGTTAATAAAACCATTATTATTTTATGGGATCAGAGAGACAGGATTATCTTCTACTAGAAAGATAAATTATATTTCTACTTCATCACCGACAGGTATCGATAATTATTGGAGGCCATCAAATGCACAAGATGAAGGTACTTCAGCAACGGCACCTTCATACACATTGAATTTTGATTTAGAATTTGATGAATGGCAAACAACCAATTATGGAGACAATACTAATTCTTTATATGAAGTGTTTTATAAGAATTATGTAGAATCAGTATTTGATCCAACAAAAAGATTATTCAAGTTTAGAGGTTATTTACCTGCTAATATAATAGTCAATTTTAGACTAAATGATCAATTTAAAATACAAGATAACATATTTAGAATTAATTCAATGACAATAAATCTTGTTACAGGAGAAAGTAATTTAGAGTTAATAAACCTAGCATATAACGAAATAGTATGATAAAGCAAATATTAGAATTATTAAATATATCTGATTGGTATGGGGTGTCAGAAAATGTTGACATAGCTAAAGGTAAATATAAGATTAACGATAGTCTTAAAGAAGCATATAAACAAGGATTAAGAAAGGGTTATGGCAGAAAATAAAGAAATAATCATATCGATTAAAGTTAAGGAGGTTGGTGCAAAGCCACTTAGTAAGAACGTAAAAGGAGTTACTAAAGATCTTAGAAACTTAACTGATGCTGAAAGAAAACAAAGAGTTGAAAATGAATTGCTAAAAGAAAGTAATAAAAGACTTTCTAAATCATTTAAAGATGAAGCAATTGCTGCGTTAAATGCATCAGAAGCACAAGAACAGCTTAATAAGAAATTACAAGAAGGTAGAACATCAGCAGGATTAGCCGGAGCTATTGTAACTGAATTTGGTAGGACGATATCTGATTTACCTTTTGGACTTAGAGGTGTTGGTAATAACTTATCACAATTAGCTACCTTGTTTGGATTATTTGCTGCTAATGCTAAAACATCTGGAATATCATTAAGAGATGCTTTTAAAGAATTAGGGCAGCAATTTTTAGGTCCTGTAGGTATTTTAACTTTAGTTCAAATACTTATAACATTATTTCAAAGCGAAAGAGTAAATAAATTTGTAAAATCTTTATTTGGCTTATCTGGAGCATTAAGAGAATTATCTGATTTAACAGAATCATATTCACAAGAATTAGGAAAATTAACCGGTAACTTCAGATTATATATAGATATACTTAATGACTCTAATAGAACTGAAGAAGAAAAATCGATAGCCCTTAAAAAGTTAAATAAAGAATATCCTGATTATAATAGTAATCTCATAAAAGAAAGAAAAAATCTAGATGACATAAATAAAGAGAATGAAAGATATATAAAGCTATTGCAAGAAAGAGCATTATCAATAGCAGCACAAGCTAAATTAGAAGAGATAGCTAAAGAGTTTGGTTTTGATATTTTAACTAATAAAATAGAACAGATAAGATTAGAAAAGGAATTAGAAAAACAACAAAAAAATGTTGAAAAATTCACAAAAGAGGTTCAAAAAAATAGAACCCTAACTAATCAAGCAAACTTGAGCGATGCAATAAGACTATTAAATCTTGCAAAATCACAAATATCAACCTTAAAAGAAGAAACATCTGAAATAACTAAGGAGTATGATAAAAGAAAAAAGGTTATTACTGAATTTGTAAAATTAACTGATCGTGATGATGATGACGGAAGCAAAACCCAAGCTGCTGTTGCAAGATTTGGCGAGTTTATGGAGGCTAGATTTGTTTTAGATAAAGATATAGAAAAAATAGAACAAGATTCTTTAGCTAGATTCTTAGAAACAGAACAAGCTAAATTAGTACAAGAAGAAATAAATCAAAAGAATACATATAGAGTAAGATTTAAAACATTTGTTGATACTCAAAAATTCAGACAACAGGAGTTTGAAGAGGCACAAGAAAGAAGATTAAAAGACTTCTTGAATAGAAAAAAGGATAGTGAAAAAACTAAACAAGAATTACAAGAGGATTTAAATGCAAGAAAGAATTTTGATGAAGCTATACTAAAATCAAAACAAGAATTAAATGACTCTATAGAAGATGGTGAAAGAGAATTAGATGAAGTATTAAAAGCTATAGAAGAAAATTACAAAGATAGAAGGGTAATCTTAAATAAAGAATTAGCTCAACAAGCTTTAGAATTAGCTTATAAACTTGAATCTATACAAGCTGAATCATTCGACAAGCAGTCTAGATTACCGGAAATATTTCAGAGTAAATCGGAAGAAGCTAACCTTAGATATTTACAGTCTCAAGTAAAATTACAAACAGACTTGGTTAATATATTTAAAGAAGGTACTGTAGAGAGAATGAATGCGGAAATTGCTTTAGCTGAATTGCAGGGTAAATTAGCAGATGCTCAAAGAGATAGAGAAATAAGGAGATTTAATGAAATAAAAGAAATATATAAACAAGCAACAGGTGTTATTACCGGTATTTCTGACACTAGAAAAAATATTGAAATAAATAATGCTAGAGCTGAATTAGAAGCTAGAATAGCTGCCGGTGAAGATGAGGTTGAAGCTAAAAAGAAATATGATGCTCAAGTAGAAGAGGCTAATAAAAAAGCCTGGAAGATAGAACAAGGCCTTAAAATAAGTAGGGTTATTATGGATACTTATCAAGCAGGTATATTAGCATATGGGTCACAATTAATTGTAGGAGATCCTACATCGCCTATTAGGGCTCAAATAGCACAAGCTTTAACTTTAGCTAATGGTGCTGCTCAAATAGCTGCTATACTTGCTACAAAGTACGATAGCAAGAATCTTAAAGGAGTATCAGGACCATCATCTGGAGGTAGAGATGTAACTGTTGAAGCTCCTGATTTTAATGTTGTAGGGGCCTCTCCAGAATCACAATTAGTAGGATCAATAGCCCCTATATTATCAAAACCTATAAAAGCATTTGTTGTTGAATCAGAAATAACAGAGGCACAAAATAATGTAACTAATTATAGAGAAACCTCTAGTACATAAATTAAGACAAGATATAACATATAAATTACTTTAATATGAGAGTTATAGAATTACTTATAGATGAAGATGAATTATTATCAGGAATAGAAGCTATATCTATAGTCGATAGACCTGCAATTCAAGAACACTTTATTGCTTTAAGTGAGCAAAGTAAATTACAACTTGCTGAAGTAGATAAAGAAAAACGTATTCTTATGGGAGCTGCATTAGTTCCAAATAAGAATATATATCGTCAAGATGGAGAGGATGAATATTATATATATTTTTCAGAGGATACAGTAAGAAAGGCTTCTGAATTATTCCTTATGAGAGGTAACCAGAATAAATCTACCCTGGAACACGAAGCACAATTAAATGGTTTATCTGTAGTTGAATCTTGGATTATAGAAGATGAGAAATATGATAAGTCCAGAAAATATGATATGGATCTTCCGGTAGGCACCTGGATGGTTTCAATGAAAGTAAATAACGATGAAGTTTGGAACAACTATGTTAAGACCGGTTTGGTGAAAGGTTTTTCTATTGAGGGATACTTTACTGATAAGGTTAATATGGCGGAAATCGAAAGTGTTAGCGAGGATGAAGCGAATGAAATACTTCTAGAACTTAGAGATTACCTCAACAGTAAAATGTACAAATTAGCTACTTATAATGATTATCCTGATGGAGTTGTAAGTAATGCTAAAAGAGTATTAGAATATGTAGATAAAAATGGATGGGGATCTTGTGGGACTGCTGTAGGAAAACGTAGAGCCTCACAATTAGCATCTAAAGCTAATCTAACAGTATCAACTATTAAGAGAATGCATAGTTTCTTGGCTCGTCACGAGAGCGATTTAGAATCATCTAAAAGTTATTCTGATGGATGTGGTAAATTAATGTATGATGCTTGGGGAGGAAAAGCAGGGTTTAGATGGGCAAAGTCTAAACTAAAAGAAATAGGAGAATTAGATTTGGCATCACAAGTTATAGATAATGATTTTGCTATTATCGATGATAGACTTGCTTATTCTACAAAAGAAAAAGCAGAAGAAATGGCAAAAAATATAGGGTGTGAAGGTTTTCATACCCACGAATTTAAAGGCAAAACTTGGTATATGCCTTGCAAAACCCATATTAAAGACGAGATTAAATTACAGAAATGTCCGAAGGGTTTTGTAAAAAATAAAGTTGGTAAATGTGTAAAACGTAAATCATCTTATGCTGAAGTAGGAGAAAGAGGTGGTATAAGGAAATCACCTAAAGCACCTGCATCAGGTACACCTAATAAAAATCCAAAAGGTAAAGGCACAGCTAAAGGAAATGCAAAAGGTAAAACAGGAGCAAAAGTATCTGCTAAAGATAGAGCTTCATTACAAAAAAAAGCTGATGAATTTAATAAGAAATATAAAGATAAATTAGGCTATGGTGTAACTGTAGGTGTTTTATCAAGTGTATTTCAAAGAGGACTAGGAGCTTTCAATACAAGTCACTCTCCTAGAGTAAAATCACCTTCTCAATGGGCACACGCTAGGGTCAACGCTTATATGTATTTGGTTAAGAATGGTAGACCACAAAATCCAAAATATACAACTGATTATGATTTATTACCAAAGAAACATCCCAAGAGTAAAAAATGAGAAGAAGAAAAAACGCTACATTATCTAGAACATCTCCAAAAGGAGGTAAAAGAGGATGTTTATGTCCAGATGGAAGAACATACTCATCTAAATGCTGTGATGGCACTTTAGAAGCTCAAGGTATTGGAAATATAACTAAAACAACTACTACTTACTATTATAATATACAATTGTGTGGGCATAGTCAACATAAAGAAGTATATATAGAAGACGTAGAACTTACTATAGGTAATGTTTATTATTTCAACTTTGCCTATAATGGTCATAGTGGATGTTATACTATTATTGCAACAAAAACATCAGCAGAACATAAAATAAATTCTGTAACAGCTTACAATGATTGTGATGACTGTATAGAAGCAAATTAAAAATCTAACACTAATATTTTAAACAATTACTTAAATAAACCTTAATAATTATTATGAGTGCGACAACTATTTTAAATGAAATTCTCCAAAAGTTGTCTAAACTATCAGATGAGGAACCAACTCAACAAGAACTTTCAGAAGTGGAAGTTCAAGAGGAGGTTGTAGAAACTGTAAGTGAGACAACAGAGGAAGTAAAAGAAGAAGCTACTACCGAGTTGTCAGAAGAAGTCGCTACTGAAGAAGCTCCTGAAGTTTCAGAGGTAGAGGCATCTGAAGATGAGTTGGAGGCAGAAGAAGAAACACAACTTGAAAAAGGATATGTTTCGGAGGAAAAGTATATGGCAGATATGTCGGCTATGAAGGCTGAAATCAATGCTATAAAGAAAATGATTGATGAAGAAATGGGGTATATAAAAAAAGAGAAAGAAGCTCTATCCGAGCAAGTAAAAGAACTTTCTAAAGAACCTGCTGCTGAAGCAATCAAACATAACCCGGAAGAATCAAACCCAAGAAGATTTGATTTTCAATACGGGCAAAATAAACCCATTAACACATTCGATCGTGTAATGGCAAGAATAAGTAAAAATAAATAAACGTCTAAATTTTAATAAAAATGGCTACTACTACTTCAATTACT
>TARA_R100000734_G_scaffold19100_1_pt1 | contig 20074 bp, 11 predicted proteins | sample TARA_R100000734 | Tara Oceans TARA_R100000734 (sample SAMEA2623290) | marine metagenome | biome: marine biome (ENVO:00000447); feature: surface water layer (ENVO:00002042); material: "saline water (ENVO:00002010), including plankton (ENVO:xxxxxxxx)" | depth 5 m | reverse complement strand
GATGGTTTATTTAAATTTAATTTAAATGAATTTAGAGATAAAATAAGAGAAGATTCAAAAAAACAATCAAAAAATTTAACAAAGCAACTTAGTTATGTTTCTAAAAATCTTAATAAAATTTTAGAATTTGCTGAAGATAATGAACAAGAAATACAAGAAGCATTTGAAATGTTAGAAGAAGACGATTCAAAAGAAGCAGCAAAAGAAAGAGCAAGAATAGAATTAGAAAGAATATCTGAATCGCAAGAATTACAAGAAGCAAGAGAACTTGCTGAAAGAGAAAAAGAAGAAGAAGCAGCAGGAGAAGAAGGAGAAGGGTTGCTTGCACAAGCCCTAACTGAAGAAACATTTGATGAGTATGAAGATGAAGAAACAGGTCTTACTATTAAAGAAATTAAAAATTTACAATTACTAAATACTATTAAAGAAGTAAATGATAATAGTAGAAGGTTTGTTGCACTATATGAAAATATTAGATTATTAGTTAGAAGTATTAATAGAATAAATAAAGTTAAGGAATCTAATATTGTTACAGAAGAATTTAAAAGATTATTAGATGAATGGGCTGAACTTGTTTCTTTTGATTCAGGCAAAATACAACGATTAAAAGAATTACTTGGTACAATTGATGAAGAAAAAGATGATAAAGGTAATTTTAAAAATCCTCAACAAGACATTAAAAATAAAGTTAGAGATTATAAATTACAAATGGAAGAACATTGGAATAGTGTAAAAACAATGGAAGAGTTTCAAAAGTTATCAGCAGGAGATATGGTTAGATTAGTAAATGAATTAGATTTAAGAAAGGCTTTATCAGAAGATTTACATAAAGATAAATCTTTTAATAATGCAAGACTTGGACAGGTTAAAGCGTCAAGTAGAAATTTAGAAATACAAATTGATTATGCTAAAAAGAAATTATTATTAAAAGGTAAAATTGATTGGCAATCTGATGCTGAATCTTATGTGGGTTATAGAACAGCAGGTACAGAAAGTTATAACCCTTTAAAAAATACTCAAGGTATGGCAGTAGACCAAGCAAGAAAACTTAGAGGCAGGAAAGTTACAGGTACAGGTAGAATACAAAGTAGAGGACTTACAGGTACAAACTTTAATGATTTAAGGTATGAATTTTTTAAAGAAATTAAAAATAGAATAAATGTATTAGTGGGGGCAGTTAGACAATGAGTATTATAAGACCATCAGATACAGCAATAAATTCACTTAGTTATGATTCGGGTGTAGGTCATTATACTGATATGACAAAAATTTGTGATTTATTAGGTATTGCACCATTTACAATAGATACTATTCCTACACTTGCTAATATTGGTGAATTAATAAGATATGCAGAAGATTATATTGATGAATATACAAAACAATCTTGGCGACCATCTATCGTAGAAAATGAAATGAAAGACTTTGATTTAGATTTTCATAGAATGTATAGATATACTAATCATAGATATACCGATTATGTTGGTGCTATTAGATTAAATAGAGAAGATGTGAGAAAGGTTGTAAGACTATGTGCTTGGAAGGGTGATATTTGGGAAGAGTTAGCGGGTGCTACTTGTAAAATTAATATTACTGATTATACTAATATTACTAATATTGTACTAAGGTTACCCAATAATGGTGAAATATTTACATTAGAACCACATACAACAAATAATACTTTTAACAATACATATGGAAATGTAACTACTGCTCAAGAAATTGTTTATTTAATTAATGAACAAGTTCCATCTAATACAAGAGATTTTACAGGACAGGATGGAAAGAAAACATTTACAGGTACAGCAGGTAATGGTATTAGTAAGTTTTTTTATGCTTCTTTAGAAGATGATAATTCAATTGTAGTTTCATCTTTATTACCTTCAGATGATGGTAAGGACTGTACCATTACAGTTAGTGGAACAGGTATTACAAAAGAAGATTTCAAAGACAATGAAAATGTTGGAAGAGATAATGATTGGTGGATAGATAATCAAACAGGTACTGTTTTCTTTAAGAGTACTTATCCTCTTCAAGTTAAACATTCTTTAAAGTGTACATATAAAACAGGTAAGCAAACTGTTCCGGCACTAATTACAGAAGCCGCTACAAAATTAGTTTGTTGTGAATTAATGTCTTCAGATGATAATACTATTCTATTAGGTGAAAATAATAATTCAGGTTTAGATATTAAAACTAAGTTTGATACATATAGAGCCGATGTTGAAAAGATTTTAAAGATGAAAAAGCGTTTAATATATTTAATAGATAGTGATTGATATGGTGTTTACAAAAGAGCAGGCAAGAAAGGTTCAATTAGTAATTGATTCTATACCTACTCAAGTAAATAAAATAATACAAGATAATATGAATCTTCAAGAAATAACTAAAGAGTATTTAGGAGAATCAATGTCTGATGAAATTCTTAAAAAAATAATAAAAGAACAAATTGAAAAAGAAGTTTTTGAAAAAGTAGTAGGTGTTATGTTTGGTGAGTGAATCTGGTTACCTTGTAGATTTATTAGATTCTAATTGGAACGATGCTATTACAGCATTAAATACTTCTAATGGTAATGGAACACTATTAGATGTTCATGCAGTACACCCTATTATTATGTCTATGTCAGATTTTTCAACAGGAAGAACAGTAGATGCACAAGGTAGGTCAAGAGGTGGTAATAGAATTAATACTGCAAGTAAAAAAGAATCTACAAATGCTGATGGTTTTATTTATTCAAAAGATATTATAGTTATATCTACAACAAGTACTTCTATTGAATATCCTACATATGCTTATGATATTAGAAATGAAACATTTACAATGTCTGTTAGTATTAGAACAAGACAAGACGATAGAATACTAAATGATAATACAAGAGTTAATCCTACAAGTAATTTTGGTAAGGAAAGAATCCGTAGCCTTTATTTACTTGTACGATATATACTCGAACAAAGGAGAAGAGGTTGGTTTAAAACAGGTTCTGAAATTTATGAAAATATTAGTTTGATAACTGTACAAGATAGAACGGACTCAAATGATAAAAAGAATAGAATTTTTGGTTATAAAATAAATGTTGTTATGAAAAAATTAGCAATCCCCGTAGGTTGTTAAAAAGTAAGTAAATAAACGGTGAAGAAAAATGAACAATACAGAAACATGGATGGGGTCAGGACAATCGGTAACTTTAGCACCCGAAAGCGAATTATTTTTAGGATATTCGCCTTATGGCCCGACTTTTGGTAGATATGGAACGAGCAAAGCACATTTAATTAAATATTCTTTAGGATATGGAACAGAACAAGATAATACAGAAGTTGGCGCAAATCATGGAATGACGCTTTCTGTACAAATAAATGGTGCAACTCCTGATGATGGAGATACTACACTTACTATTTTTAATGCAGGGCATAATTTACAAGTAGGAATGTCAATATCAGGTACTAATATTCCAGCAGGTACAACAATAACAGCAATTAATAGTACAACTGAAATTGTCATAAGTCAAGCACCGACTACTAATTTAGCAAATGCCGAAACTTTGCAGGTTGCTCAAAATACACATTTTACAGATTACTATCATTTAGTACCGGATTTGTATACAGGTTGTACTGCTAAATTTTTCTATACCGATACAAGTACTGCTGAACCAACATATAGATTTTCAGCAGTAGTAGCAGGTAATGATGCTGATGCAATTTATTTTTCAGGTAATTTATTAGATTATCCTGTATTAAATAGTGATTTTAGTGGCGATTTAAAAAGAGGATATATTATATTAGAGGCTAATGGTTCTACTATCCCTGCACCAATATCTTTAGAAAATAGAGGTGCTTGTACTGCAATTACTGTTGGGCCGAGTGTTGGAGATAATGATGAATCTATTGTTGGTGCAGAAGGTATTTTTAGTTCATTAAAATTAGATGATATAATTACTTCTTCAACGGGAATACAAATTGGTAAGGTTTGGACTTATAGAAATGATGATACGGCTTCTGTATTTAGACAAGATGGTACTGGTGATGGAACACATATTCATACAATGTCAGCAAAATTAGCAACAGTTAAAAGTATTTCAGGTTCATCAACTTTTAGAACTATTGTTCTTGAAAATATAGTAAATACATCTTCTACCACAACAAAAACTGATTTATCAGGTATTTTTACTGCTGGGGATATAATTTCTTCAATAAATACAGATAATCAAGATATTGCTATTGCAAGAGGAATTATTGTTGGTCAAGCCTCAGATGGATTAACATGGTTAATAAGACCAATTGTTGCACCATTAGCAAATGACCATGTTTATTGGGGAAGAGAGGTAAGTGAATTAGTTGGAGGTGTTACTTCAGTACATACTGTTTCACCAAGAGTATTATCTAACAATTGGATAGGTTTAACAAATTCAGTAGGAATACCTCAAGTTGAACAAGAAACAAAGCAAATGAATATGTCTTTAGCAGGTAGTAGAAATTACTCATATCAATATAGAGGAATGGAAACAGCAGGGTCAGCAAGTATAGATGTTAATCTAAATCATGGTTCATGGTTGTTTTATGCTTTTGGTGGATTAAATTCAGTATCTTTTACCCATACAGATAAAACTCAAACCAATGCTTTTGAATGTGTTGATGCTTCATCATCTGCTCATAAAACTTATGCAGGTTTTAGTACTGATGCTGATAGAAATACAACAGGTCATACTTCTAACGGTAAATTTCATAGAGTTTTAGCAGGTTCTAAATCTCTTTGTCCACCACTATTACCAAATACAGGTGCAGGTTTATTGACTCTTCCAAGTGAATCAGGTGGTACTTTACAACATGGAATTACTTATACTTTTAATGAAAGAAATGATAACAAACTACCTTCTTTTAGTTTAGAGTTATTAGTGCAGAAAGGTTCTGTGCTTGATGGAACAAACCGTTCTTTAATGGTTGATAGAAATACATATAGTGAAAATGTATATGCACAAATTTATCCCGGCTGTGTAGTAAGTGATATGCAATTAACAGCAAATGAAAATGAAGAAGTTAAGTCTACTTTAAATCTTAATGTTAAGAGAGTGTTTGAAGCAGAAGGTGGATATGTAGGTAAGTGTTATGATTCAACAAATAACGATACTACGGAATTTAAAAATCTACTAAACTTTGGACAACAAACAGGAAATAATACAAATATTGTACAGTCTTTCGTAGACCCATTCTTTTTCTCTAATGGTAGCATAAGTCTATTTGGTCAAGAATTTTTGAAGGTTACATCATTTACAATGAACTTGCAAAATGGTCTTCAAGATAAAAGATATATAGGACAGTATAACAAACAAATTAAATCCTATGTTACAGGTCAAAGAACATATGAAATTAGCATACAAGCATTAGTATCAGATAGAAGAATATTTGATGAATTAAGAAGGCAAAGTCCTCATAGATTTGTGCTAAACGAAACAGCAGATGGTTCAAATGCTAAAATTGTATTGCAGTTTGTGAAACCAAATGGAGAACAAATAACATTAGAATTTGATGATTATCTTATTAGTGCCGCAACATGGCCTATACAAGATGATAGAGGCCCAGTTCAAGTTGATTTTACTATTATGCCTCTTAGAGTAGGAACATTGAATGCTACTACCCATTGGGTTATGCAATCTTGATTCGAGTAAAATTGACGGTGAAAATTATGAAAAAAGGTGAATATTATGGAACAAAAGAAAATTATAACAGAAAAAGGTAAATTATTAACAAGAATAGAAAGCGTATTACATTATGTAAGAATAGACCCTGATGAAGAAGAATATATGAAAGTGTGGGTAAAAGAGCCTACATTCTTCCAATTAGAGCAAGCGCAAATGAAACTATTTAATGTTAATATGCAACAACAAGATGTATCATTTGATATGACTGAAGTTTATAGATACTTATTTGAAGCATTTGTAGAAAAGACTGAACCCTCTCTAAGTCCTATTGATTTATTGAGAATTAATCCTTATGTTGGACAGCAAATTAAGGCTATCCTACCCGACCCTTTTAGTGTCGTAGAGGTTGATGGTAATTTAAAAGCGAATTCAGAAGGGCAGTAAGAACAGGCAAAATAGATAATCCAAGAATAGCACACGCATTAACATATTATACTTTATCTAAAGAATTAAATATAACTCCTGATGTTGCTATGAATTTACCTATGAGTATAATTACTGACCTTTTAATGGTACACGGAGAAATTGAACAATTAAAAATGGATGAATTAAATAAACATAAAGGTGGTCTAAAGTAATGGCAGAAAGGTATGTTAAGGTTACAGAAGATATGGCTTCTAACCTTGACAAAGTTTCACAGTCATTAAAAGATATTGGTAAATTAGAAACATCCGTACTTCAAGGCTTTGTTGAAATAACTAAAAGTAGTACAGCAACAGGACAAGCGTGGACAGGTATTGCTCGTTTCTTTTCAGGTACAGGATTTTGGCAGGTACAAAATAAAGTAAAAGCAATTGCTAATCTCTTACAATTTCAACAAAAACTTACAGAAAAAAAGATACAGCAAGAAGAAGAACTAACTTCTCAAGTTGCAAAAACTGATAAAAATCTTCAAACTGTATTAGAAACACAAACAGCACTTCAGGGTATTTTAGATAGAACAACATCTTTAGAAGATAGAAAAGCAATATTAAATTCTAAATATTTTAAAGTATTACAGAAAAGATACGGAACAAGACAGGCAGTTTTTAAATTATTAGAAAGAACAAATAAAGCAGAAAAAAAGGCTAAAGAATTTAATGATGCTTTGAATAAAGGTAAAGCAAAAGAAATTAGAAGTCAGTTTAGAAAATTAGAACTGATGGAAGATGAAATAGGTTATTTAAATTCAAGAAGTGTTTTAAGTAAAGAAGAAGAAGAAAGAAGAGATAACTTAGTAAAATTAGTAAAGGATTATAATTCAGGTCTTGTACTTTCAAAAGATAATATAATACAAATGAATAACGAACAATTAACTTTGGCTTCACAAATGCAAGATTACCAACAGGAATATTTTATAGCAAATGATAGGTATAGAGAATTGGTAGCCTCGATTGCTTCAGAAACAGATGAAAAAGAAAAAGAAAGATTATTAAAAGTTAAAAAAGAATTAGATGAAGAAAAGCAAAGAATACGAAAAGAGCAAAAAGACTTAGAAGATAAGTTGGGTGCAGAAGGAATTACAGTAAATAAAATAGGAAAAGATGTAAAAGGTTTTGATTCATCAGGTGCTAAAAAACCAAAAGGTATGTTAGGATATTTAGAAAAAATGGCTGAAGGTACAGTAATAGAAAAATTATTTAACGCTTGGCATAAAAAACATTTGATAACATTATTTTTGTGGAGAAAGAAAAATAGTTTTTTAAGTTTGTTTAGAAATCCCGCACGATTAGGAAGGCAAATAGGAATGTTTTTAGGAAAAGCAATTACTTTCTTTATATCCTTTATGGTAATAGGTTTTCTTTTAATAGCATTTTTAGTAACACTAAAAAGTTTAGGAATTTTTGATTATATAGTTTTTATAGCCAAAGAAATATTTAGAATAGGAAAAGTAGTAATGAGTGTTTTAGGAAAGGTATTTGCTGTATTTGCTGTATTTATTACAGACTTAGTTCAATTTATTTCTGATTTATTTTCATCTGATGGTAATTTTGTAAAATCTGGTGGGAAATTAATTATGTCGGGATTGGCAGTAGTCGGAACTATTCTTATGGGTGTTTTAGAAATTCTTGGGGCTACAATTTGGTCATTATTAAAACTTACATTTGGTATTTTCTATGCAGGTTTTAAAGAACAAGGAGGCAAATTTGTTCTTAAATTAATTGGATTTGGTTTAGTATTATTTGGTATGTGGAAAGTTACATCATTTTTAATTGCGGCCGCAACTTCAAACGGATTTGTTATAGCAATAGGTATATTATTAGCAGGTATTATGAGTTTATTTTCTAATATTCCGGGAATGGCTGAGGGAGGAATTGCAACAGGCGGTTTAACAATGGTGGGAGAAAAAGGCCCAGAATTAGTTAATTTGCCAAGTGGTTCAAGAGTTTATAGTAACCAAGAATCAAGAGGAATTGCGGGTACAACAAATAATATTACTGTAAATGTACAAGGTAGAGTAGGTGCATCAGACGCAGAATTAAGAGATATAGCAAATAAGGTTGGAAGGCTTATATCATTAGAAGTTAATAGAACAACATCATCGGGTACAAGGATTTGATATTATGACACAGACAGGGAGTATTAGTTTAACAATAAATAATAATGTAATTACAAGAGCCACAGGTAGTTTTATTTCTGATGGTTTTCAGGTTGGTGATACTATTACTTTATTTCAATCAAGTAATAATACAGGAACATACTCTATTAGATTAATTGATGCTACTACTATAACTACTGTTGAAAATATAACAGACGAATCTTCTTTTACAGGTGTAGTATTAACAAGCGGAGAAAAACTATGGAATAATAGTGCTATAAATTATAATATTACAAGTGATAACACATCAAGTATTCAACATTTTGTTTTTCTAAATTTAGGCGCAAGAGATGGTAAAGGTTTAACTGAAGAGTTTTTTGCAACTAATAGAATAGGATTAAAAGCAGATTCGGTTGGAATTACCACTTCTAAAACTGTGCCTACTGTTCCAATTCCGGGTGTTGCTGCTATTACAGGAGAAGCACAAAGTTTAGCATTAGACTTAGGTATGGCTTCAAAATCAATAAATATATCGGGTACTATAACAGACCAATTTATTACTAAGGAATTTAAGAAAACAACAGGTTTAGAAAAGAATCCTTCTGTATATATGACAGCCTTTGAAATAGCACAATTAATTCATTCACATGCAGATTCTTCCGGCCTACAAAAATATCAAACAATGAATGAAATAGTTATTCTTATGCCTTCAAGAGTAGATGGTAGATATAATTATCATAGTTCACTTGCTGAAGCACAAGTAAGTAATCCAACAGAATTTACAAGTATAGAAGATTTACCCCTAATACCTTTTAATTATAAAGTTAGGTCACAAGATAATAGGGGTAGTATCTATCAATTTTATCCTGATACTGAAGATGGAAAACCATTTACTAACTTTCCTTCTCCTATTCATGCCGGTTCAAAAATAAAAGGCGTTAAAGGATTTATAAGAAGTTTTAATAGTTCTATTACTGCGGGTTTGCCTTACATTACTTTTACTCTTGATTTTGAGGTAGCAGCAATTATAGGGTGATAATATATGGTTAATTATAATACATACATTGGTAATAAGAAATCTTTAAAATTTCCTGTTATGTCTGATGGTTATGTATCAATTCCTTATAATAAAAATGTAGCAACTACACCCTATGGTATTTGGGAAATTTCTGATTCCTTTACAATACAGGCAATTATAACACCATATGATTGTAATGGAAATATAAGAGATACTGTTTTAGACTCAGAAAAAACTATATCTGCTTCACCAACTTCAAGCAATCAAAGTAATCATTACTTAAATAATAATCTTAGACTTAAACATAAAATGGTTTTATTTCAATCAGAAAATGTAGAGTTGTTTTTACAGAATAATACTGTGAATAATGCCAATAACCCTGCTCATTATAGTCTTGGTATGAGGGTTAAAATTACAAACGACGATACTATATTTACAAATAATTTAATTATACCTATTAGTAATCATACTAATTTAGATGACACCGATGATATGTATGACGGATTTCAAAAAATTAGAAGTAGAAGATTTGGGGGTTCAGGTTTAGCAACTTCAAGTAATTCTTATGATACCTTTTTACCTGTCAGTAGCACTTTAGCCCTTAATCAATTTATAATAGGTGATTTATTATATGATATTAATAATACATTAATAGGAGAAATTAAGCAAATAGATACATCAGGTACAAAAGGATTACATCTTAGTGGTGTTTATGATGTAACTCCTTATAATAATAGTAACTTTGAAATTTATGTAGACCCTGATAAAGAACCTGTATATGTATTAGGGAATTATCATATTGCTGCTTCATTTAATAACGCATCGGGTACAATGAGTTTATATTTGAACGGTGTTTTAGTTAATTCAAAACAACACATTGATAGAAAAAATAATATAATAACTGACTTTAATTTTGCAGACGGTGATATTTATATTGGGCAAAACCCTGATGCTACTGTACCAAGACAAACACAATTTATGGGAGAAATACATGAGTTATCAGTTAATGACGATTTAATCACAGACTTTCCATCTCTCTATACACTATTTCCACAAAGAAGAACACTTAAACTATATTTAACATTTGAAGAAGGTGATAATTAATGAGTTTATATGTTCTAAATAAGGGTAAAACTTCCTATAATAACCCTTCTGATGCTTCATATGCTGTTTCTTCTAATGGTATTATTGTTGATACAAGAAGTTCTACTAATTGGTCTTTATCTTCTTACAGTATTAGCAAAGCAGATAACTTAACTTCTCCAACAGGTACAGGTATTATTAATAGACATTTACCTTCAACTCAAACACTTACAGATGTTTTAGAAAATCCAGTAACTACTAAATCTTTCCAACTAAAATTACCGGTAGGACAGGCATTAACTTTAGACCCTCTTTATGATTATTTTGTAGTAATATATTCTACCGAAACATTTGATACAAATAATTTTGAAACTCACAAAAATAAAATACATGTAGCAAAAATTACAGAACAAATACAGTTTGATTCTCCTAACGATGCCTTTGAATTTAGTCCTAAAACAAAAGTAGATAATGTAAAGGGCATAAAGTATGCCATATATAAAGGACATTTAAAAACAGATACAAATGTAGTAGCCGTAGGATTTGGTTTATTAGGTAATAGTGTTACTGGTAGATATTTTGGTAAATTGACAATTAGCACTCCTGCTGTTTATTTTTATAATGATAGACTTAAAATTAAAAATCAATTAGATTATTCTACTAAATATGCACTTAAAAAAATAAATAGTACAGAATCAGAATTAACAACTCATTTTGTTACTGAATCGAATAGTAGTGCAAGGGTGGTAGATAAATCTCCTTTTACTTATTATGTAAATTTAGTAGATAATTTGAAACAAAAAGATTTTATTAGTAATACTGGTATAAGTACTGAATCAGATTTAACTGCTATGGGTACTGATGCAACTTATACAGTAGATTTAACTACATGGAATACTTGTTTTAAAAATATAAGAAGAGGTCTATCAGACACCTTTGCTTCATATACAGGCCCAAGTAGATATATTACTTATGCTAATTCTTCTGAAATTAATAACTTTATGCCTTTTGTATTAGATTTAGATTTAAGTAAAACCATAAATAAAGTAGGTTCTTTTGGTCAAATAAAATTAGTAGATACAAGTAAAATATTAGATGAAAAAATAAACTTGTATGATGATTTAAAGGTAAGACAAGTAATGTTTGAAGATGATATATCTAATAGTCATAGTGCTTTGCTATTTGGTTTAGCATCTATTACATCTGGTTCTAATACAATTAACATTACTAATTTAGAAAATGATACAAGTTTATCTTTTATTAATGGTTGTGAATTAATAGAAAATAGTAATGGTAAAGTTAATATTAGAATAGGTAATTATTTATTTAAATTAGATACAAATCCAATTGCTATACCAACTTTAAACTCTACAACTAATGAATTCGAGGGAGTTTTAAATTTTACCCATTGGAGAAGATTAACAGACAAATTTTGGTCAAATACTACTTTCCCAGAAGATATAACTTTACAACCTTATTTTAGAAAAGAATGGTCTACTATCCTTTCTAATTTAAAAATAGATTTTGATATAGATGAAAATTTATTTAATAGATTACAGTTACAACTAAAAGGCGGTCAATTTTCAGGTATGAGATTGAATATAAATACTGTTGATAGTAATAATAAAATTATAACATTAGGTAACATTCCTTCATTTTCATATCATGGTACATACGATAATATAAATTTGTTAGATTATTTTACAGGTACAGGTATATATGATAAAATTTTGTTTGATGGTTCTGTTGAAGTTATAGAAGATGAACTAAATGCAGGGGGTCAATTAGTATACAATATAAGTGGAAGAGATGATATTCATAAACTATTAGGGCCAATTATTAATAAATCATTTTTACATGCAAGTGATTATATTTATTCAACAGAACATCCAATACAGGATATTAAAGAAACTGGTACTCAACTTGTTTCAAGTACGAGTTTTGGTGCAAACGGTATTTTTGCCGGAGATACTTCTGCAAGACCCTTTAATGGAACTGAATATTTATCTTGGACTTATGGTACTAAATTATATACATCAGATGGAAGATTTATTGCCGCTTTTAAAGATATAACAAATGTAGGCTTTGTACAAATTAATTTTATTGAACCGGCAAGATGCTATTATCCTAAAACTGAAAATATTTATGTAGCAACCTCAGATTATATTATTTCCGGTACAGGCATTTCTACCTATAAAGACAGCCCTAATTATGCAAATAATATTAAACACGCTGCTAATAAAGGAATTTATTTTACTGCCGGACAAACGCATCCTTCATATGGTAATGTTGAACAACTTGTTGAAAAAGCAGGTACGACAGGTTCATTATCATTAGGTTTTGATATTAATAGTCCTACAAATATAAATTCCGATAACGAATTCTTATTCAGATTATCTTCAGAAGGCTTAACTAATACTTATCACAATTTAAAAACTATATCCTCATTAACAAATTATGATATTGTTTCTATATCAGGAGAAAATAATAATAATAAAGTAATATCAATAGCACCCGTATCTCCGTTTATTTTAGGAAGAATTGATGAAAATTCTTTAGATACAAGATATACAAATAGTCAAGGTATGTATTTAATTAATTCACAAAGTTTAACAAATGGTGGTTTAATAAATTATGTACATAATAAAACGCATGATTCTATAAATTCAAAAAAATCTTTCAGTATAAATAAATATGATAATATGATATATGGTAGTCCTTTATATAAATACATTGATTTACAAAACAAAACTTCATTATTTATAAAAGATACAATTACTCAGACTACTGAATTGGGTTCTACTAATACTTACAATAATCATTACTCTATAATTAAACCTAATTATATTAAATATGCTACATCTTTTAAGTTTAAAGAAGCATTAACTATTAGAAATTCTAATGATGTAGTTACAAGTGGAACTCCTACAATATATAATGAAGAACAATATTCTGATATTTTAAACAATACTCTAAGAAATAGTTTAACAGATGGTACTCAAACTATGTTAATAAAAAATCCTTTGTCGAGAGGATTTAAAACATACTTAGGAAGTCTAATGGCTGATTTTGAATATTATGATTCAACTAAAACAGGTACTATGCCAATATTGCCTAATATACAATATCAACTACCAAACGGTTCAGGAATAACATTTACAGAAGTATTACCAAAATATAAAATAGAAGATTTTGAAACTACCACAGGATTTTTCTTTTCAAATAATGTAACGGGTACAGGGCAAACAGATAGTAGAACTTGGACTAAAATAGGAGATATGAAATGGCAATATGAAATAATAGACCCTAAAGCAGTTATCTATCATATACTTGCCCCATGCGATATTTACAATGATAGTTTAAATAATGAAAACCATATAGGGTATGATGGACATAATTTTAAATTTAGTGATTTTGGTTTAACATTAATAGGCGAAGGTACTGATACTAATTCTAATATTACTCATTCTAATTATGAAGGTTCGGGTATTTCTAATAATAAATCTACTAATGATTTTACATATTCTCCTATTTTAGATTCTGATATTGCCCCACAAAATATGAAAAGAGCATCATTGGGTAGATTAGTAGAAATAGGTTTTGATTTACATTTTAATATGATTGATTTAGAAAATGTAAATCCAGAACCTTTTAATTATGGAAATAAAAATGGGCACTATAAAAAATATGAAAAACTTAGAATGGCTGAAAAAACACCAATTAAATTTACAGAAAATACCCCAATAGGTAGCGGTACAGTAAATGTTTCAGTAGGAGATTGGTTTTTAAATTATGCTGACGGGGGAACAAATTCAAAAGATTTAGCCTATGATATACTATTTACTGACGCAGGAGATTTTGTAGGTATAGTTAATGAACAATATAGTGGTGTTGGTGTACCAACTTCTAATTTTTTCAATGGTATATTTACTGCTACTACTGCTAATAATGGTTCTTATACTAATGTATCTACTTTATCTGATGGTGTAGGTACAGGAATGGGGTTTGATATAACAGTAACAGGTGGTGTTATAAGTTCTCTCGAACTTAATTTAAACAATAGAGGTTCAGGTTATCAAATATTAGATACAGTAATTATACCTGCAAATTCGGTAATAGGTAATCCCAATGATATTTCTTTGATTTTATTTGATGCAAATTTAGTTAATTATGTTTCATTATTAACGCATAGTACTCTAACTCCTGTATCTACTCAATTACTTGGCTTAAATCATACATTAGGTGGTGACGGTAACCCTTATGCTTATACAATAAATGATTTTACTGACCCTCCAAATTATACTTTTGCTAATGCTTTAAGATTTAAATCAGACCTTAATTATGCTGGTTCAAGAGCAACAATTGTTGCGGGTACTCATGTATATGCTATGAGAGTTAAATATAAAGATTCTACTACCAGTACAGAAAGAGATAGAGATAGTGCTTCTAACTTTACTCCACCTAATATACAATTTGATATTACACATTTTACTGAATCTTGGGTTCCAACAATTATAAAAAACCAAAGCGGTCTTATGGGTCTTTCAAGAGATAATAGATATATGCAATTACATTATAATACAAGATTTTTAAGATGGACTTTAGGAGATGGAGATACTTCTTTTTCAGAAAAAGGACAAGAATGGGGTACGACCAATGAATATTTATTTGGTTTAGTTTCTCAGTATTCGGATGAATGGAGTGGTCAATCATCTGCATTTGATGGTGTACAAGAGCAATCTTTTGTTAATTGGGGTACATTAAATCCTCACTATCAATCTCCTAAAGTTTATTTGCCGTTTGTGTTTGTAGGTCATTATTTGTGGTCTAATACAAATAATCATGATTTAGGTTTAATTGCTGAAGGTGGTGAGGGTGCAAGAAGATTACACCCCTTTGCTAATACATTTAGATTCAGAACGGTAGATGATGATGCCGTTGGTGCTACTGCATCTAACGATAAAGAAAAAGGTCACCGTTCTTTTGTTGGAGGTATTATAAGAGGGGTTAATAATATGACTTTAACTGCATTTTTAAATAATGGTGATACTACCGTTAATATAAATTCTAATGATTATAATGTTAAAGATGAACTTTATTATTATGAAAATAATGATGTTAGCAAACCAAGATTTATTGGTCAAGTAGCATCAATACCTAACTCTACAAGTCTTACTTTAACTACTGCTTATGCAGGAAGACAATTATCTACTGGTAGAGAAATCCGTATTTTTGAGCCTCATCTAAAATCTTATTATCACCCCTCAAGAGTAATGCAAAATTTTGAAGAAACTTCTACGGGTTCAATTCCTAATGGACATACGGGCTTTGTTAAATATGGTTTAAAAAGTGATACTCAAACCAATACCTTAAATCACGGTGGTATGTATTCATCCGGTTATTTTACTTTATTAAATAAAAGACCATTATCAGGTTCTTTTAAAGATAATAATTTAGAAGCGGGTGCTTCTATAACTTTAAATTTAAAGGTAGATACAACAACAATTCCAAATAATATTATGGAATGGAGATTTCCTCATACAAAATCTGGTGGTGCTGGTTCTGGTGGGGCTGTATATCAATCAGATAAATTTGCTGAACATGCAACTCAAAATAACAATGCATTTACTGACCAAGTACACTCATGGCATATGCCTATTCTTTCAGGTTCATATTTCTTTTCACCTCATAGATATAATGCAGAATTTGTAAGTAATACAGGTATTTATGGAGTAAATGATAATGTATTAGCAGGGATATTTGGATTCAAACCTCATTTACTAATACATAGTGCTGAGACTGGTATAACAGTAAGTTCACAAGGAGATGATATTACACATTACGGGGTAACAGAAGATAAATTTAGAGTTATAGATGGTACTGATGTTAGAAAAATAACTATTGATTTTAGTACAGGTCTGTTAAAAAATAATTGGTTACAGTTTTCACCTAATCTAACCGGTTTATATTTAGTTAGTAACGCTGTAAGTAATGTTGAAGAAACAACTTTAGAAGAAGAATTCCAAGCACCGTCAGTAGTAAATCCAAGATATATTGGTACATTTGATAATTCAACAAATGTATATACACCTTCACCCAGTAAACCATTTTTGAAAGGTTCACATACAATACCATATCATATACATCAAATACTAAGACATGAAATTATTTTTAGTGCTGAGGGAGAACAAATACATCATATCTTTATTGATAATGCTTCAGATGTAGATATAAGTATGCAAGGTTACAGGGTAATGAAATTATCAGATAATTGTATGTATGATTTTTCTCCTGATGAAATATTTTTAAATTCTTTGTCTACAAGGTACTCTAAGCACCCTACTAAAAAAGAAATGTTAAGTAAAATAAAAAAGATAAATGTAAGTGGTAAATTGCAAATTGATGCTCTTGATTTACAAGGTAGTGATGAATTCACAATAGATGAAGGTTTAAGCGGTGGGTCAGATGGTATTTTATCTATGTATGTATTATTAGACCCTGAACCTACAAATTCTAATTATGTTCTTTTAAGAAATAAAACACATATATTAGAAAAGTTTCCTATTGGTTCTTATAATTTATTTATAAATGATGGTAAAAATAAATATGAAACTGTTGTTAGAGTTGATGAGGAAGATATAGATAATAATAAAGATGAACAGCAAGTAAAATTATATTTTAATGAAGTGCAAAATATGAAGGGTTTAGTATCTTTAGGTGAAATATTTAATATTACAATACCTGCTTATGTAAATACAGAAAATATAAATGTCGCAAAAATAGGTTCTACATATAATATAGGGGAAGAAGTTGAAAATATTATTAATAGTTTATTTGAAGAAAATAATATTCCATATACTAAAAAACAAATTACTGAAAAATACTTTGCTTCACCAACATATAATGGTTCTGATTTATATAATGCTCTAACTTATATAGCAAGATATAAAAATTTAGAACCAATTATTATTAATAAAAATATTAAGATTAGAAAATTAAATGATGAAGATGATATTACTGGTATAGAATTAGTAGAAGGAATATCCGAAATAACTTCAACAAACAGAAATCAAACTATGTTTGATGTATTTAATAATATAGTTGTTTACGGAAACGGTGTTAAAGGTTTAAAGTTTGATAGTAAAAGTATTGATGAAGTAGGTATTAAAACTCTCGAAGAAACAGATTTAAATTTAACTACACAACAACAGGTAGATGAAAGAGCATCTGATTTGTTAAATCTACATAGTCGTAATAATAATCAAATTGATATTACTGTTGGAGATACAGGAATAGAACATTTAGAAGTAGGAGATATAATTAAAGTAGACTATCCGAGTTTAAATATTAGAGTAGGAAGATATATGATATTAGCAATAAGACATAGAATAGGTAAATTACCTGTATATTCATTAGGTTATTATAATAAAAATTTATCATACAGAATTGCTGAAGTTATTGCTTCCGGTAAAAATGTTTCTTCACAAATTAGAGGTTCTACATTTATTGAAACGGCAGATGATTTTACCGCATCTGTATCTCTAAATATTAAAGAATTAGAAATCCAAATAGATGAAGTGACGGGTGTATCTTCGACACAAAATGTATTAGGTTTTAATACTACATTAGGTTTTAATACCAATATAGGCTTCATAGGTACTGTTGGAAGTGAAACTTTAACTACTTTGTATAGAGAGGATTTATCATGACAATAACAGATAGCGGCAGAAATTTATTAGCGCAAGCAATTAGAGGTGACTTAACTCAAGGTTTCAATGCTTTTAATAAAATGGATATTGGTGAAGCAGGAGGAAGTACAGACCCAACATTAAATGCTCTTGATGTTTCAATAACAGGTAATAACCCATTTGCATTAAATTCAGTTACAAGGTCAATAGAAAATCAAGTAGAGTTTTATTCAAGAATTTCAGGTACAACATATTCAGGTTATGTGATTAGAGAAGTAGGAATATTTGATTCTTTAGGTACTACAATGTTGTTAAGAGTACCAATAGACCCGATTGGGCCACTTGAAACAGGAAAACAATATGACATAAGAATTATTATAGAGGTAGAGTAAAATGGTAGATTATACAAATAGAGATTATATTACAAACTTAAGTGCAACAGATACAACTGATGGATTAACAGATGGAGTAGACCATCTACATTCGGGTTTAATTAAAGTTTTATCAAAAATAAATAAAGGTAATTATATTGCTGAATATGGTTCTTCTGTATTTCAGCAAATAGCAGGTAATAGCAGAACCAAATTTAAATTTAATGGGAATATAAAATATGTTAGAGATGGTAGAATATATGTTGGTACACCGACTGAGGTTGAATTAACATCTAACCCTAATGGAACAAATGATAGATATGATTTAATTGTAATATCGGGTTCAGCCTTAGCGGTTAGAACGGGTAATGATTCTACGACACCTATTGTACCAGAATTAGAAAGTGATGATATACCAGTAGCGATGGTAAAAGTTGTTGGTGGTTCAGGTGCAAATATAATAACAAGACCCATACAACTTTATGGCTATGATAAATCTACATTTGCAGAATCTATTGAGAAGTTATATAACAATGTGGGTACAGAATCTGTAACATTAGAAGCAAACGGAGATGTATCATTAACAGGTAGTTTAATCGTAGGAAGTAATATTATCAAAGCATCAGACTCAGGAAGCACAATTACGATGGACACCAACGATAATGTAACCATTGGGAACAACTTAACAGTAGGAAATGACTTAACTTTAGGAAATAATACAATTAGAGCATCCGATGGGGGAACAGTAATTACAACAGATACAAGTAGTAATGCAACCATCATTAATAACTTAACAGTAGGTGGCGATTTACTTGGGCCGGTTAATGGTACATTTAATATTGCTTCAATGCGAAGTATAGTGTTTAAAGTAGATACTCAAGATAATAGTAATGAAACTTGGTCTTTTATGAATGGGGCAGGTTCTACGGTTGTTACAATTGATGAATTAGGTAATGTAAGTATGAACAATTTAGATGTCAAGGGAGGTAGTATTGATTCGTCAGTAGCAGGAACAATAACTATGCAACAACATACATTATTTGGTAAAGGTCTTACTAATTTACCAAATAGAGCAATTACAAATCGAGGTTATAGAGAAACCGTAGAAACTAAATATATGGCTTTAACGGCTAATGCTAATCAAACATCGGGTACTGTTGTTCCTGATGGTAATCCAAATGCTCTTGCTCAAAATAGTACGGATTATGTTATAAGACAAAATATTATGGAAGCAATAACATATCCTTTAGATTGCTTAAAAGAAGTATATTATTTAGGTACAAATGAAGATGACCAAATTTCTTTTGATAATACTATATTTAGTGGTTCATATTCAGGGGGTTCGAGTGACCCGCTTTTTGAAATGAATATAGGTTTAACAGGAACAAATTTTCAAAATAATAATGGGTTATATGGTAGTGGTGGATTTGTATGTTTAGCAGCAGATACATTTAGTGGCGGTATAACAGATTTTGAAAATAGAAAAATTACATTAGTAAATACCAGTAATATACCTATTTATATATTTAGTTTTTTAGGTTCAGGAGAAGAAGGTTTTCAAAAAATGGTTGCACCGCTTTTTGGTAAAGGTATTTTTACACAAAATAGGTTGGGTGGTTTTACAGCCATGAATTGTGTTAATTTACAATCTGTACTACATACTCAAACATTAAACACAATAACAGCAAATCCACATAATATATTAT
>TARA_R100000734_G_scaffold10328_1_pt1 | contig 21902 bp, 39 predicted proteins | sample TARA_R100000734 | Tara Oceans TARA_R100000734 (sample SAMEA2623290) | marine metagenome | biome: marine biome (ENVO:00000447); feature: surface water layer (ENVO:00002042); material: "saline water (ENVO:00002010), including plankton (ENVO:xxxxxxxx)" | depth 5 m | reverse complement strand
ACCATCATACGTTGTAAAGTTTTGTATTTTTTTATTACCACTTACACCTTTATCTACAAACGTACCATAATTTAACATATAAAACTCTACATCATAACTACTACCCTGTTGTTTTAGTTTAAACTTGATAGAGTTGTATAAATCTTTAGATACGTTTTTTCTAGCTTTAGTTAAATTTGTTTTTGCTTGTTTTACTACATATTTACCAAAACTTTCTAAATATCTTTCTATATTATCAAAAGATTGTGCCATTAAACAAGTCCTGCAAATATTTCTACTTGTACATCTGTTGATGCTGCTGGTCTTACTTGTACACTTGTTATATCTTCCAACGTACCATAAGCTGGTGATGTATCAGTTTCACCTATTGCAACGTTTTCTGCTTGAAATAATACATGAGATGCACCTGCTCTTACTGTTACTTGATAATTAGTATTAGTAGTTATAAGTGCTAATTTAATATCATCAGTTGTACTAAGATTTGTTACCCTAAGATACTTACAGTTTTCTACATCTAATGCACCTGCTGAAGCATGAGGTGTAGAACCAAATACTGCAATAGTTGTTGTATTAGAATGAGCACAAGTTAATATACGTTCAAATACATCTACTATACCTGTTGTGTTTATTACATTTGTTGTACCTCTAGTTGCACCATTTAAGGTAACACTTTCAGTAATTGTTGTTGTTAAATCTGCCATAATTTATTTTTTTTCTTTATCTATTTGTTTTAATTTACTAATTGCCCAATTTATACCACTAGAACCACCCCAAGCATCCCACATTAAACCACCACAACCTTCACTATAAGGTACATCTTTATTTTGTTGATGCCTTTTAAATGATGCCATACGTGCTATTGTATCTCTACTTATTGGTTTTCTATCTGCTAATTGTGCTGATCTTGTCCACCCTACTCTTGTACCACAATCACTACCATTTTCTTCTTTCCATTTTCTTGCACGTTTAGCATTGTTAGTTGCTGCTTGTGGATAATCTGTATAGCTTTTTAACCCTATACTTATTGCTTCTAATTTTTCTAATAGTTCGTTATAATCCATAAGATATTTTTGGTGGTATTAGTTGTATTGTTAATTTGCCTATTTTAAATTTTATCATTCTCCTATAAATGTATTTGTCATTGGTACTTCACAAGTTTGAAAGCTATTTTGTACTGTTAAACCTATATTAAATACCCAACCTGTTACTGATTGGTCAAATCTTTCTTTAAATGGTTCACAAGTAAAATCACCTTCTGCAAAATATACAGGTGCATTAATATCTAATGCTAATTGTGCTTGCCATTTAGAATTACTTAATATACCAATAATATCTATACATATTTGTAATACATCACTATAAACTTCTTGTTCATTACTTCCATCAGGTTCTACTAGATCCATTATAAAAACTTGAAAGTTATATACAAGTTCTGTTCTTCTTGTTGTTACATTTACAGGGTTAAGGTGCATTAATGGATAAAGTGTATTCTTTTCTAAATCTATATCAAATATATCACCTACTGTTGTTGTGCTTATTTGTAAGTGATTTGTACCTAAATTTTTAAGTGTATCTATTACGTTGTTATACGTTTTATTATTGACCATTTATTTTTACTTTTGTTGTACTTTCTAAATCTGTTTCATAACTTAACCAAGTAAATGCTTCTAATAAATTTAGTTTAGTTATTGTTTCTAATTTACTTATATCTCCATTACACAATCTATACATTATGCCAAAGTAACCCCATTTTTCTGCAAAACTTTGTCCTTTATCTCCTTCTCCATTTGTGTCATAGCTTGTGTTAAATATAATGGCAAAATCTTCAGTAATTCGTTTCCTAAATGATAAAAAAAAACCATAGCACCTTGTACATCTTCTGCTTTCATCTTCTTGAACAATTCTGCCCTGACATCAATATTACCATTATATGCTTCAATACTATATTTATCATTTCTTTGTTCTACTATTGGTCTATATAAAACTGCCATAATTTGTGGCATAAATTTCTCTACACCTAATTTTATGTAATGTTCTATATCTGCCCATTCACCTAATGTTATATCTTCTAAATTAGGGTGAAAACCAAATTTTTGATCCTCTACCTTAATTATTCTTCTTAACTTGCTTTTAGATAGTTTTTGTAATTCACTTAGTTTTGTTAGTATTAATGCAACATCTTGTATTCCTAACTCATTTATTAAATTCTTAGGTATATCTGATAATGCACTTATTGTTTCTAATGCTTCTTTACTTCTACTACCTTTGTGTAAATTTACTAACTTAACCCACTTTTCAACTGTAACATCTGACCAGCTTTTTATTAAGTTAAAGGTTTTTACCTTACCTTTTTTCCTAACATTTATTTTCATAATTATATATAGAAAAAATTAATATTTAGTTTACTGTACAAAATACTTACCATAATTAGGATTATCTAAATGATAAATTACGTTGTATCTTATAGCATCAATAGCATGATTGTAAGCATCTACATATAGCTTAGAACCTTTATCTGCATATACATAGTTGTTAAGTTCTTTTGCAATATTAGTTGCTTCAGGACATACAACTAATTCATAATCTTGCATTCTAGTTATACCACTTTCTATTGTACCTTTTTTTACAGGTTTTATATTTACTCCTAAGTGTTTTAAATCTTCTATTAATCTAGGTTCAGCACTATCAGCTATTATAAGTTTATTATCTACTTTATCTAATACTATCTTAGCTAATTCATGCGACTTTAAACCATTCTTGTATATATGTTCTTTAACATACATTTTCTTTTTCTTTTTGTCAATAGCCACCTCTATTAAACTATCAGGATCAACACTAAATCCAAAGTCCATACCACAAGATGTTTGTAGTCCATCAGGATTAAATTGTCCTATTGTCCAATTATCAAATACTACACCTTCTGCTTTATCAAGCCAACCACCAAGTATTTTATGTTTATACTTTTTTATATTACGTTCTTTTATAGTCCTAATACGTTCTAAGAAGCTCTTAGAAAGATTTTCTTTATTGTCTAGGTATGTACTATGGATATAGCATACATTGTCTTTAACACCATTAAAACCAGCTTCTACACCTTTATCTTGAAAAAATCTATTGTATATCCAATGTTCTTTAGTAACAGGATTAAGTATTAGTATAATTCTATTTTGTACATCTTTTTCTCTAATACTTAAATCAATAGTATCAAATATATCTTCATCTATTAGTTCTTCTGCTTCATCTAGTACCCAACAAGATATTCCTTGTAATGATTTTAAACTTGCAGTTTGGTTACCTGCTGATGTTTTTATACCTCTAAATAGTATATCTGATTTATTACTTAAATTTAATACTTCTGCTTTGTTTACACTAAATATATTTTCAAAACCTAGTAATGTTATTTTTTCTAAAAATTCAGGTATAATAGATAAATGTGCTGATACCATTGTATATCTAGTAAACAATACTCTAATGTTTTTACTCATTGTCAGTAATGTTAGAAATACTGTTACTGCAAATGATTTACCTGATCCTCTACCACCTGTTATTATATAATAACGTGCATCAGAATTAAATAGTAATTTATATTTATTGTTCAGTTTCAGTTTCTACAAAGTTTATTATAGGCATATTAATACTTTCATCATTTGTAGTTACATCTACTCTTTGTTGTGGTTTACCATAAAAGTATTCAAAAAATAACTTTACTGCCCATTGTTCTTTTTTCTCTAAACCTTGTTTTAAAGAATTTAAAGCCATATCATTCATAGGTGTTAAATTCTCTATTAGCTTTTGTTCTTCTGATTTGCTTTTACGACCTGCACCTTTTCTAGCACCACCATTGTTTATTCGTTTATCCATAATTGAAAAAGATTGATTAATCAATTCTATATTATATTATAGAAATTAATTATATTCATTTGGTAACATTAATCTTATATTTAATTCACTTAATGCCCATATACGTATATTTTCTGTATATATCTCAAATGCTTTAGTATTCATTCTTGCAGTACTATTAACTGTTTGTAGTCCTACTGTTTTATTGTTTACTTCTATACTTGACCACTCACTTGCAAATTTAACTTTTAGTGTATCGTGCATTTCATCATTAAAGTAACCAAGTTCTTCTGCTAATACTTGTACTATACATTTCCAATAATAATTGTTCTGCATCATTGATCTATTGTTTTTTTGTTTCTTAACCTCAACTGTATAATCATTGCCTAATTCTTTAAGATAGTTTATCAGACTTTGCTTATCTTTATTATCCTTTATTACAAACTTCAAAATATTCTTTTTTGTGTTTTATGTTGTTCTATTCGTTTTATAGCTGCATTATAATACTCCTTATCTAATTCACAAGCAGTTAAATCAAAACCTAAGTTATGACAAGCGATAGCTATTGATCCACCACCTAAATGTGTATCCAAAATTTTATATCCTTTTTTTGCGTAGTTCATTAATAACCATTCATATAATTTAACAGGTTTTTGACAAGGATGAATATTATAATCATCACTACAAACAAATCCATAATGTTCAATACATATATAATCAACTCTTTTTAATCTGCTATAACTTGCGATTTCACATTTACTAAATTTTGGATTTGGATTTTTTTTATCCCAAATTATAGCACCACCTTTATTATTAAAACAATTATAATAATTAGCACCCCATATTATTTGTTCTTTACTTACTCTTTCTAATTCATTAAAATATTTTTTATTAGGTATTTTATCATTCCATTCTACCTTTTTACCTCTTATATTACCACCTTGTTGAACCCAATTTCCAATCCCATAAGGTGGATCTACTATTGCTAGGTCAAAGTAATTATCCTCATATCTTGACATTAATTGCATATTACATTCGTTAGTTATGTTCATTATTTAAAATCTTCATTAACACCTCTTTCTCCTATTAGTTTTTCTTTTGCACTATCCCATAACATATCACGTTTTTTGCTTAATGTAGGTTCTGTTCTTATTAAATCAGGCATACCTTCTACTATTTCACTTTTCATATACTTACCACAATCACATAACGCTTCTTTTACTACCCATCTACCTTTCCTTAGTACGATAGTAGATTTACTTATTTCTTTTTCTATTTCACAACATTCGCATTTATATAAAGTCATTTCTTATTGTTTATAACATCTAATTCAAAATATAAATGGTTAATTGCTTTTTCTATACATTCTTTTGGTGTTTTATGTTTATTGTTTGCTCTTAACAAATATGTTACTGCATTACCAACATTAAAACCTAAATTGAAATCTTCTACAATCTTTCTTGCTTCATAACCATAAACTTTACCTATATAGTAATTAGGTATTTTTAATTTTCTCTTGTTCTTCATATTTCTTTAAATTTTCTTTTATTTTGTGCATTTCGTGTAGGTCTGCTCTATATTCTAAATAACTTATAATAATAAATGCAAACACAAAAAAACCTACTATTATTCCAAAAAATATACTCATTTGTTTTTGTTTTTAAATTTAATTAATAAATATCCTAATATTGGTGTACCAAAAAGTAAAGTCAATAAACTTGGGTGTGGTTCACCACATAGTCCTGTAAAATGTCTTAAAAATTCTATCATATCTTAAATTTTAAAAAAAGTATGGTAAATAGTAGAAATGTATAAAACAATAAAAAAATGAAAAACTAAAATAACTACTTACCATACTTTATATATATATCTTTTATTCCATTTAAACAACTACTTAAACAACTACTACAATTAGTTCCTGTACTATAATTAGTTTGATATATTGTATTGTATAGTTCTATCATTCTTTTTTTTACTTCTATATTTTTTGCTCTACCATTTTTTATATCAGGATATACTTTTTTTACTTCTTCTATTATTTCTTCAGGTAATCCTTCAGGTGTTTCTATTGTAGTTGTTTTATTCCAATATTTTTCAGGACAAGCCATTGGTGCTAATCGTGCTTTAATTTTCATAAAACATAAACATCTTTTACATTGTCCTGTTGGTTTAAAATAATATATACAACTTCTGCATATATCTAACCTATCTTTATATACTTCATCAGATGTAAAAAACCTATTCACCTACTAATTCTTTTTTTAATATAGTTCTTACTTTATCTATTGTAGTATATAAGCTATTTCTACTTATTTTTGTTTCTTTAGCTAAACTATCTAATGTATGTCCATCATAGTATAGTTCAAAAACTTTTTTATCGTACCAATGTAATTTACTTAGTTCTGCTTCTATTTTTTGTATCTTTTGTTCTTTAATATCTTCTTCTACTTCTTGTGCTATATTATATATACTTTTGTGAAAATTCTTTTGTGTTGTGGTTGTTTTGTAACTTAAATTTATAAGATTTGCATAATACTTTTTATATTTATAATAGTATGCTGATCTTTTACTTGTTAATGCTCTTTTTAAAGCAACTGCTCCATATTTTAATAATCCTTCTTCACCATCTCTTAAATATATATCTTTTAATACTTGTATGTTCATTTGCATCAAATACAAGAAAAGTTCTTGTACACTATCATCTATTTCGTTTTTATCTTTTGTATATAAACCAGCAATATCTTTATATTTAGGTAATAGTTTTGCTAATATATTATATATATCATTCATTGTAAGGTTCTAATTTTTCTATTTTCTCTACTACATCATGCAGCATTTCATTTATTAAAACTCTATATGAATTTACTAATGTTTTATTTCTTTTCGTTTCTATTGCAGCAAAAAAGCCATTTGTCATTACAGAAAGGTTAATTGGCAATATCATTAACCAATCCCAATAATTATTTTCTTTTGTGCTTTTACCATAGTTGTTATGATAATCTACAATCAAATCATACACTTGGTTATAATTTTTCCATCTTACATCATTAGATACATCTTTAACAAATTCTTTTATCATTGTAATATAATTGCTAACTATAACTTGATGTTCTTTGTTAGCATATATTATTTTTTTCATATCTCAAATATAAAAAATTATTTATTCTATTCCTTTTTCTTTTTTTAAGTTATTAACAAGTGTTTTATAATATCGTATATCTTCTTCATATTCAACCCTCATTTTCTTTATAGAAGTTTGTGCTAAAAATTCTAATTCTTTGCTTGTACCATCACCATATTTAGCATTTATATTTAAACCAAATTTCCATTGTTCACCCTGCTGAAACATATTACACTTGACACATTGAACTTGACAATTCCATTCATTCCATCTTGTTGCATGATGTCTTCTACTTTGAAAGTGTCCACATTGTAGTTTTTTATAATGATCTATTTTACCACAAGTGAAACATTGTGCTATTCCTTCGTTTGTTGCTTCACGTAAACGTATATACAAACTAAACCACTTATCTAATTCTTTTTTTAATTTACTTATTGATTTTTTCATAATCCACAATAACCACTATCACATTCGTTAAAATCATCAAAAGATAATTCTGTTTGTACATTCCAATTCATAATTTCTCTATATGTACAATCTTTTCTAAATGTATTTGGCATATTTTCTTCCTCTATTTTTGCAAACCATTCCATCTTATTTTTATGTTCTTGTGCCATTTTATTTAAAAATAATGGTGAACGATGAAAACAACCAACACAATTATTATAATAACCTTTTTCAAAACCTAAATAATTATTTTTACTCCAAAACTTATTTATATCTATTGCTTTAATATTATTTTCTATTAATGGAAATTTTGGTTTTCTCCACTCAACAACACCCCATTTGTTATTATTGTTTTTGTGTTTGCCTATTACAACTTTTATTTCTTCATTACCATTGCTATTTAATTTATCTAACATTCTATTTGCACGTTTTTCTTCACCCTTTCTAAAACCTATTCTCATTTCACAAACTTGATTTATTTCTTTTTGCCACCAATCAAATATAGGTTTCATTTTTAAATGTGTTGTACAATATCTTACCATAATATTAGGTAAATAATATTTACCATTTTTACCTTTATTATTATTTGCACCACCTCTTATTATATCTTCAAATGTTTTACCACTTAACCAAGTAACATCTATTTTTTCTGATAGATTAAGCATAATTTTAATAATATTATCTTGTTCAGTTGTACCAACAAATTCACAACCTATCAAATCTGATACTATTTGTCTGACTTTTTTATCAGGATATTTACATAATTTATCATTTGTTCTTACTAATGAAAACACATTATAATCAGCAGGATAATGAATTGCAATATAACTTGATGTTTTACCACCACTTAAACTGTTTACTGTTTTAATACTCATCGTATTTACCTATTACATAAGGTTTATTATCTTTTTTTGGTATTTCACAACTCATTTTTATATTATATCCTAGTTTAGCTTTCATTTTATTTTGTTGTGTAGTTTGTCTTTCTTTGTACAATTCACCTCTTAAATGTTCATTTTCTTCTTGTACCTTTCTTCTCATTCTAGTAAGTCCTTCTGCATTATGTAATTTGTTTTGTGATAGCATTACTAAAAATTCATGTGCAGTAATTTGTTTTGTGTCTATACCTCTTGTTTTTAATTCGTTTGTCCAAAACCTACATTTTAGTTTTGCATCACTATCTCTTAATTGTGGACTTTGTTCTAATAATGTTTTTATAATTTCTTTTGTTTTCATGTTTTATGTTTTAAAAATTATTACCATACTGTCGTGCATACCTGCTTTATCACTTACATATTCACCAAAAGTATTTACACCTTTGAATTTTATTCTTTTATATACAAATCTTATTTCTTTTTGATTAGGTAAAATATGATGATGAAACAATTTTGTAGATGTAGATACAGGTAAAAGCATAACACATAATTTACCTTTTTTACTTTCTTCTATTGCTTTTAATACAAATGCTTTTTTTAATTTTCTTGAATAAGGTGGATTAATAAAGTTTCTTTGTTTCCATTCTATATCTAAACCATTCCATTTATTTATATCATGTTGTAAAGGACAAGGATCAAAATCAAAATTAAATTCATTATTTAGTTCGTCATATATATATTCAGGTGTTGCCCAATCATCAACATGATTTAAATTTCTGTTTTTCATTTTAATAATTTTTTAGGTTCTTGATAATATGGTACTTCTGCTGCTGGTTGATTTAATGTGTGTACTTGATAATATGCTTGATCTATAACCTTCTTATGTGCATATACCCATTTGTAAAAAGTTCTAATATTTAAAAAAGGTTCATCTTTACCAAATCTTACACCTAATCTAAAAGCATCTTGTATTTGATATAAGTATAAGTTTTTAAATCTATTTTCTTTTATAAGATCACTAGCAAATATTTTAGATAAAGCTGCCATTGTTTTGCCATCTGTTTTGTGTCCTATCTCTACTGATGTAATACTAACTAAATCATATATTTTTAATGATAGTTCTTTTAGATTATATTCTTTTATTTGTTTCATAATAATTCTTTGCCTTTTAAATATTCATCTATTTGACTATCTATTTTAGATTTATTGTTTTTAGTATCTCTTTTTTCCCAAGTTCGTACACAAGCCTTCCAATCTTTCATTTTGTTTTTTCCTACTTTCCAATCTTTAGTTTCGTAAAAATCATAAAATGTTTCAGCACATATATTATTATTACGTTCTTGACAATAAACAATAATATCATCAATAGAAGGTTTTACAAAACGCCTTTTATTACTATACGTAGTATTATTATTATTACTTGTATTATTATTCTTTAACTTTTTTGTTAATACCTGCTTAACATTAATGCTATTACCCCCATCACAAATATCTATATACCTATTTGCAATTTCTTTTGTACCCTCTTTATATACTATTGTAACATTAATTAAACCCTTATCTCTTAATTCTTTAATCCAACGTGATATTGTTACTTTGTTTTTATTATATAACTTTGAAAAATATCTATTTGAAGCATAACATTCACCATTCATTTGTTGTAATGCAGTAATTTCTGCATATAATAATTTAGCATTTGGTGTTATATCTGCATAACGTACATTAGCAGGTATTACTGCCCAAAAAGTAGGTTTATCCTTCATAAGTTTTATAATCTATTTTATAATCGTATTTTTCAAATGCTTTTTTTATAGTATTTATATCTCTTTCAAAATTAAATACACCTACATAAAATTCATGTTTATATTTACCACAAGTAACTGTAATTGTAACATCAGGTGCTTTACAATTAGTTATCTGTATTTTTCTTACAATATTAGTAAATTTATTTTTATGTAAAATTTTACGTTTTCTATTACCTTTTAATAGCTTTGCAAATACTTCATCATATTTATCTTGGTATATTTTCCAACCATCATAATTGTTTTTATGGTTTCTCATATAATGGTTCATACTTGTTCTATCTCTATTAATACGTTTTGCAACTTTTACTTTATGTATTCCTAAATGTTTCATAGATAATACACAAGCAATTTGTCTAGCTAAATTTAATTCAAATTTTCTGCTTCTTGTTTTTAATAGTTTATAATCTACATTACAAACTTTGCTTGTAATATTTAATACTCTATCTATTTTTTGTAATTCATTCATAATTAAGTGTTTAAAAAAAGAGGTGTAGTACCAAATTGTAAAATTAATTTTATGTTAATACTAATTTCTGTTGTTGTTTATCAATATCTACACCTCTTATAATTTAAAATGGTAAATCATCTGTATTTTCGTTTAACTTACTTTTATCTTCTCCTACAATGTAATTATAACAAAAATCTGCAAATGATTTTATTTTTTCTTTTTCTACTTCTTTATTTTGAAAATAAATAGAAGCTGATTTAATAGCAACACTTTTTGCCATTCGCATTTTATCAGCATCTGTATAACCACCTTTACTACCTAATATTAAATTACCTTTGTTGTAATAAGGTTTAATTTTAGGAAATCTACCATCTTCAAATTCATATTGTACTTCTTCACCTACAACAAATTTATCTTGATCTTTTGTTTTTGATGAATATTCACCTGCATTTCCATTTTCCATTTCTACTTCAAATTTGTAGAACGTACCACCAAATTTACTATCCCATGTACCATTTGCTTGTACACTTTTAACTTTACTTGTTTTTAATAATGCCATTTTTATATATTTAATATTTATTGTTTTTTAAGGTAAACAATTTTAACCTATACTATAAATGCTTTTTTATTGTTATTAATATATCTGTTTTTTACTATATCCATTTTATTTTTAGGTATATCATCAGTTATATCATAACATTCATCTAATGCTAAATTGTGTTTTTTTATATACTTTTTAAATAGTTTATCTGTTTGTGTTTCTGTGCCTACAATTATAATAGATAAATCTGCTTTTTCAGGTATATCTTCATATTGTCTTTTACCTAATGATTTTTGTTTATTAGTATATATATTACCATTATTGTAAAATGTATATTGTTCTACTATCATATCCATAACATTATTATTTTTGTTATAGCTACTACGACAGTAACAGTTGCTACTGCTAATGCAATATTTACTATATCATTATACATTTCATCTTTAAGATTTATAATATCATAATCTTCATAGTTATTAGCAAACCATGATACATCATAACTATAATATTTATCTCCTATATGTTCGTATGATACCTTTCTTTGCTTAGTTGCTTTTTTTAGTTCAAAGAACTTTTTGTACTGTTCATTGTTTAATAAATAAACTGCTTTTGTTTTCTTGTTAATTAATTTATACATTTTCTTATTTTTATTGTTTAACGTATAGCAAATATACAATAAAATTAATTACTAACATAATTTGGTTAGAAAGTTATTAACAATTATAATGTTAAAAAAGTTATATAAAGGTTGCTAATATAATAAGAACAAATGCCCATACTATTATTATAGGTAATTGGTGCTTAGGCTTCATTATAAAGGCATTAAAAGATTTATAGGTGTAGTGCCACCTAAAATAACTCCACAAGCAATAGAAGGCTTTTTACCACGTTTAGCATAAGCCATAGCATAACTATCATGATCTATACCACAACCTACTTGCATACCAAATACTCTGAAATTTTGTCCTACATAGTGTTCTATATAACATTGTGTGTGTAGGTGTCCTTGTACTGTATTCATCATATCAGCACGACATTTACTTCTACTTGTTCCTGCTTCACCATGAATATATTGTACACCATCTATTTCTAATCTATCTACAAAGTTCCAATTAGGTACTTCTAAAACTTCTTTATATGATTTTATCCATTTACTTGGTATTAATGATGTTTGTGCTTTTCTCATAATCATTCTATCATGGTTACCTAAAACTACATTAGCTTTTGGAAATGCTTTATACCAACGTGCTATTCTTTTAATAGCTACTTCTAATTCTTCTTTACCTGTATATTCAGCTTCTATATCTATCTCATGAAAAGAACTATAATGATTATCAACAATATCACCAATAAAAACTACTTCATTACAGTTCCAGGTTTCATATTGTTCAATACAAAAATCTAAATATCCATCTAAACAAAATGGTTCATGAAGGTCACCGATAACTAGAACATTTCTAGTTTCGGTTTCCCTCATTCTTTTTAGTGCCACTATTTCGTGTGGCTTTAATCTGTATCTATTATTTCTTTGCACTATCAGCTATACCTTGACCTATTACTAATGCTATTATAGAATATAATATAGATTGTGTTTCTTGTGGATCAAGTCCAAAACTTTCGTGCAATAGTTGTACAATAATACCTGCTATTGTGTACCACGCTTTTTTTGATTTTAAAATTTTACCTAGTAAAAAGTTTTTTAGTAAATTGTTCATATTATTTGTTTTTAATTATTAAATTAATATTTTCACCGCCTAAATTTATAATTTCTTTCATTAGTAAATTCATAGCTAAAGTAGAGTTACTAACAAAGTCCTGTTTACGTTTTAATCCTACTAGAATACAACCACTTGTATCTTTAGCAGTATTACCTCTATGAAATAGTATATAGCTTCTATTAGGCACATCTTGTACTAATAAATGCACATAATCTCTTGTTGCACTTTCTCTTGCTACTCTTATTCTTACTTTATATTCTCCAGCAGGTATGCAAGATATATTCTTTTGATTATTTAAGTATGGGTTTTCTAATGTATCGCACATTTGTTCACCATTTAGATACAGTTTACCAATAGTAGAATTTTTTGTAAATGTATCTCTTATTATTAAAAGATTTATACTGTCCAAATTATATGTAGTGAATTTTATACACCTTAACCCCTTTAACCTCATGTACAAATTCTTTACGTAATTTAACAACTTGTTCATCTTGTTTTTTGTATTTAGGGTTTCTGCTATTTAGCTTGTTTTTTTTCGCCATACTTTACAAATTTATATATACTAAATGCTATTGCTAAAGTCAAAGATATAAGTGTTAATATTTCGTTTACCTCAACTAAACTAATACCTATTGCAGTACCATTAGCTAGTGTTACTTGTGCGGTGTCTTGTATTTCTTTCATTCTTCTTTTTATTATCCTTACTCTTAATGTAAGTTTTTAATTTTATTTTATTTACTTCTTTTACTTTGTAATACTTTTTCATTAGTAACTAATATCAGGTGTTAAGAAATTTCTTAATCTTAATTTAGTATCTTGTTGTGATGGTCTTTCTAAATTCATTCCTGCATAATAAGCATTTTTATCAGGTGATATATCTTCACCACTATTTGTACTGTATTCAGGAAAGCTAGATATATTGTTTCTAAGGTGTTCTATTAACCTTTCTGTATAGTATTCAGCAGTATTTCTAACTTCCTCTCTAAGGTGTTGCGCTTCTTCTGTACTCAACGCAGTACCTGTTTCTGATGTCTTAGCATAGATGTTACCATTTTCGACCTTAAAACGCAAAAACGGTATGCAATGATAAAATGCCCAATTAGGTAACATATCACCAATATATTCATCTACTAAAGTTTTATATACGCCTGTTAGTGTACCAGCAGTTATATCTGCTTCTAGTTTCTTATATAAATCAGTACCAAGTTTTGGTTCTACATATAACTTTTGTGCTTGTCTTACATAAGGTAAAAGTAAATCTACATCTACATTCATATTGATTGCAGTGCTTTCTTTTAGCTTATTTTCTGATATAAATAATACGTATGCCATAATTATCTTTTATTTATAAATCCTTTATTCTTCATTCTTTTTGGTGGCTTTGCAACTTTTACATTGTTCTTCTTTGCAGTAAAACCTTCACTTCTTGCTTTAGTATAACCTATTATATCTGCATCTTCTATTTTAGTTGTTTTAGATACACCTAATGTAGTTTTGTATATTTGTCTTAGCCAAAAATGATGACAATTACCACCACCTTTATAGAGCCATATAGAATAAGTATCTGCACCACCTTTACCCCAACCTTTATTTACAGGCATTTTTGACATTCTTATAATATCTTCTTTACGATACACTTTTTTTGCACCCATCATTTGTGTACAAAAAGCTCTTTTTTTACCTGATTTTCTAGTTAAAAATTCATCTTCAGCATATACATAACGTACTCTATAATAATCGTATGTTTTTTTAGATATACCATCTTGTTCTGATTTTCTACTTGGTAATGCTTTACCTGTACTTGCTAATTGTATTTTTTCATCTACTAAATCATTTAGCATATTTTCAAAATCAAATTCAGCGTGTTCATCACCTACTTTTTCTTCATGTATTAGTTCACAATCTTCAGGTATATCTTCACCAAATTCTTCTATAAATTTTGTTAATTCTAAATTTTCTTTTTCTGCTTTTATAGGTACACAATTAGGTACTTCTCTACCATCTTTTATTTTTGTTCCTATTGCTTCATATCCTGGCTGACATGGATTAGGTGTAATAAATTCTTCTTTGCAATTACAATCTAAGTTAGTTATTTGTTCATGATCTTCACATGGCATATAAACTGTTTTACCATCTAATGTATGTTCATGATAACCTTTGCAACCTAATCTTTCAGCTTCTGCTTCTGCTTCTTCTATTGTATCAAATAAAGGTAAATCTATTTCACCATCTTTACCTTCTGTAACCATACTACCTACCTTAGCAAAATCTTCTCTAACATTAACTTCTTCATTTAATGGTGATAAACCCATTTCTTCTCTTAGTTCATCTTCTGTTAAAACACCTTTTAAATCTTCTGATGTAAATTGTACTGTTATTGGTTTGAGTTGTACAAAGCTAATAGGCATATCCATATTATTAACTCTAAACAGTTTTCTTAATACCTTAATAATGTGATTTTGGTAAGGTTTACATACTGTATTTAAATAGTAGTTAGCAGCACTATTAAGTTCATCTACATTACTTCCTAATCCTGTTTCATTTTTAATACCCATTAGCATTGGTGATGTAACACGATGTGCAGTTAGTATATTTTGAACTAATAACTCTTGTAAAGCTAAATATTGTTTATCTGCATTACTTACTGCAATAGGTGTAATTTCAGGTACTCTATTTCTATCTTCACTAAAGGTGAGTACAAATCTACCTGAACTTTCACTACCTGTAAACTTTTCTTTTAAACTATTCTCTATTTGAAAGCGTTCCTCTTGTGTAGGTACACCATTCGCAAAAGATATAAAATAAGAACCACTAAACCCATTAGATATATTATTAAGGTGATATTCTGATACTTTTTGATCTATTAAACTCCAATTATTTCCAGCTAAATAATCAGGTGTAAAATAACTATTCATGTTAGGTGAATAAAGACCTGTATAAAGTATTTGGTTTGCTGATGTTCTATCATTTACGTTAAATGCTGGTACTCTATAAGGTTTGTTTATTCTTGTATTACTCCAATCTGCACTTACATAATATGCACATACTTTACCAAAAGCATCAGGTTTTTCACAACGTATTTTTTCAACAGGTATATGATATATTTCTGCTATTTGTGTTCTATCTTTACTCCATATAATATTTAAAGCAAATGCACCTTGTAATTTAAAATCAAAAGATACCTTTTTAACTAACTCATGTAAAGTTTCATTTGAATTAGGATTAGACATAAATTGCTTTAGCTTAACCATAGCATCTAAATTACGTTCATCTTCATCATCTATTACTATTTCTTCACCTGCGATTAATTCACTTGTAGCATTTATTATAGCTGCATTAGTAGAACTATTGTAGTACAAATCAATTAAAAATTGTGGATATAAATTCCTCCAATTTTCAGTACCATATTCTATATAATCTTTACCACGTACTTCTTGTACTTGTGGTGCAGTTTGTGCTGATAAATCAATATTAATAATTTCTTTCATAATTAATCTTCTTGTGTCCAATCAGGACTGTTTAGTATTTCCATTATACCATCATAATCATATAGTTGTTTATCAACTAAAAAACTTGGTGTATTCCCTTTAAATTTCAACACAAATTTAGTTTTTTGATTATTATATCGTAAAGTATTTTGTGATGTTTCTAAAACTTCATCAAAATTTACACTATTTAATTCTTCTGTATTTAGTATTGTATATTTCATTTATCCTGCTTTAAAAGGTACATCTGTACTATAAGTTGCATTGTTGTTTAAAATACCATTTTTTTGATTACCACTACTATCTATTGCAACAGTACCACTACCTTCATCTAACTTATAGTATGCAACTAAAAATCTATTACTTGTTAAATCTATTGGTTCACTATTAGCAACATATACATCTGATATCCCAACAACTGCATTGAATAAACCTAGTTGTGCTACTTTACCATGTAAAAAATTACCACCTAATGTGTTTTGTCCTATCATGTTATTTGCAAAAGTTCCTGTAAATGTTCCACTAAAAGTATTAACTGCTTGTGATATACCATCTATAAATAGTTCTATTCTTGTAGGTGTCCAAGTTGCTAAAATATGATGAAATTTACCATCATCTTCAAAATCTACTGTATGTGATGCTAATTTTGTTGATCCACCTAACCTATAAGCTATTCTTAATTCAGTTGTACCATTATGATAGAATACATTTACATAGTTGTTACTATCTACTCTGGCTTGCCATATTGTCGAACTTGTACTTGTAGTATCTATTTTAAACCAAGCACTACATGAACCACGTTGTCCACTAATTAATGTTTTGCTTTCTGCAATATCAATATAAGCATCAACACCATCTAAATCAACAGAATATATATTATATCCTGTTTTAGTATTATTAATGCTATTACCTAATTTTAATCCTAACATATCTTATGTTGTAGCACCTTCATGATAACCTATGCCAATACCTGATGTTAAAGTAATTGCAGTTATATTCATAAATAAAGTAGTACCTGCTGGTAATGTAGTTTGCAATGCACTTTCACCTGTTGCATCTGCAACTGTTATAGCACTAACTACTGATGTTACAGGAAAATATACTGCATAAAAATCTTTACCTGTTTGTGCAGCAGTAGTAAATATTTCTGTACTACCATTTTTACCTAATTGTTCTACTAATAATTGTTGTACGTTTTCTATCATTTTTTTAATTTTTATTGTCCATAATATATATAATTCGTTCCTGCTGGTTCTTCATGCTCTTTATATGTTACTTCTTTAAGTGTTTCTTCGCCTTGACTAATATACATTTTACCTTCTGTAACTTTACCTTGTAATGTATAATAACCTTTTGTTGTACTTGTAGATGTTGCACCATAAATTGCACTTATAAAAACATTACCTTTCTCTTTTACTGTACTTGTTCCATGTTCTAATAATACATCATTAATAGCTAGAACTATTGTAATACCAAAATAACTACTAGGATTGCTTAATGGTCTTATATTTAGTGTTGAACCAACAACTAAACCACCACCTGCTGCACCACCTGTATCTGCATATTGTTTACATTCAACTAAATTAGCACTTAAAGTAGGATTGCCTACTTGTGTAAAACTATGTGTAGTAGTTTGCGGATTAGTAGTAATGTTAGTGATTTGTGTTTCAGGATTAGTACTACCTTGTACAAAACTATAAGAATGTCCAATAGGCATTTTAGAAAGTATTGTTACATTTATACCTGTTGAAGTTTGTGTTACACTTGTAATTTCTAAAAATCTTGTGTTATCGATTTGTGAGTTTATAGAAAAAAGTTCTGTACCGCCTGTATGTATATTATCACCGCATTGATTATCTATGTTAAAAGCATATATACCAGCATCTAAATCTGTTACTTTTTGATTATACACATCATTTAAACCTGTTAAATTTTGTGTAAATAATATTGTACCACTAAAACTAAAATTTACTACTCCAATAATACCTGAATTTTCTTTTGGTGCAGTAGAACAAGTTTTAGCTATTGTTGCTGAACTTTCTTTTGTTAATTCATATAGTTCATATCCATAATATCCAACAGGTAAGCCATGAAAAAAACCATTAAACAAATTTTGATTTGTAATATCTGTTGCTGCTAAATTTAATTTTGTATATCTATTAAATACACTAACACTTGCACTATAAACATATATAATGTTACCTGTCATATCATTAGTTAATTTAAACAAAAAATCTAACTGATCTTTAGCAACAGTTGTATCTATTCTTTCATCTTCTGTTACTAAATAAATGTTTTCAGGTTTTGCAACTGTATTGTAAGTTAGTTGTATCATATTATAATATAGAAAATTGTAGAATTTATTTGTATTCTAAAAAAAAAGGTGGTATAAAACCACCTTAATTAAGAAAATATATAAAAACACTAATGTTAGAGTTTATGATATTACTATACTGTTTATTGTAAATGCAGTATTGTCAAATGGTGATGTAGTGTAATCTGCAACTGTACTCATTGGTGCTTCTTCCATACCATCAAAAGTCCATGAATAACCATTATGATCTCCAAATGCTGCACCACTTAAATTAGTACCACTATTTAATCTCATTCCATTTTTAACACCCATGCAAAGTATAACATTTTTACCTGAACTGTTTAATTGATTTAGTTCGGCAAATATAACTAATTTACTTAATGCTAACAATCTAACTTGGTTTTGGTCAGCAGTAGATAAATGATTTAGTTTAATTGTTATTTGTGGTGTATAATGAATAGTACCATTTTCTGTTGAACCTACAATAGTTTCTGTTAAACTACTTTCACCTCTTGGTAATGTATATCTATATAAATCATTACCACCCATTTCAATATCTGTAACAGAACCAGCTGATATAACTATACCTGTACCTAATATTTCACCTGTTGTAGCATTTGCATTAAAATCATCATAAACTCCAAAATAAACATTCTTTATACCACCTGCAATTCTATCACATTGTAGTTCCCTTCCTTTTGTTAAACTTGTACAAGCCATATTTATTTATTTTAAAGTTAAGGTAGAGGTTTTTACACCCCTACCATATTTCTAGTTTATTATGATTGTCTTACAATATCTGCACCTACACCAGTTTGTACACCTGCTGAATATCTTGCTACCAATCTCATGTTATCTGAACCATCAAGATTAGCCATATCCATTAATGTAATTCTTGTGTGATCTGATACTAAATCAGTTCCAAAGAATAGGTTTGATTTTCTTGCAGCTACTACTTGGTTATCTGCCATTCCTGGACATACTGCAATTCTATAACCTTCAAATACAGGCTCATAATCACCATTCATGTTGTAAGCATTTACATATCCTAATGTAGATACTGCTGATACATAGAATGCATAAGTTTTAGAGTTCATATAAATATATAAATCTTCCTTTCTTAAAATTGGTGATATATTAGCTGCCATATCCGCAGTTAATGTTTGTAAGTTTGCAATAATGTTATCTGCACTATATGCTGCTGAAGCTGATGATTGTACAACTGTTGCATCTACACCTGGTAGTAAGTAACCTGTTGCTGCACCTAAGAAACCATTAAATTTACCTGCTACTGCAGTTCCTTCCCAAATGCTTTCTTCTGTTGCATCTGCAATAATTTCACCCATGTAAGATATTACATAATCTTCAAAAGATGGTGGTGGTGGTGCACCTGCACCTGCTCGCATTTGTAGAGCTTCCCAGCTATCTAATAAAGTTTTCTTACAAAGGTCTAAGTTAATTTGTAAATTTTTAGGTTCTAATACTTTTTCAGTAAGTGCTAATGTACCTGCATCTGTAAAATCACAAGTTGCATCTGCAACTACTCCTGAACCTGCCATTCTTTGAATATTAGATTTAAATTTAACATTCTCAATGATTGTTAAAAAATCTAATGATGTTGCTTCTTTTAGTGCTGCACTGATGTAAAAACCAGCTGCTTTTCCACTAAAATTTGATGTTGTAGTAAACGCCATTTTTTAATTTTTTTTAATTATTATTTTTATTATCTATTTAAGTTGTATAAAAATCTTTCTTGTTTAGAAAGCCTTTTATATTGTTTAGTTGTTAGTACAGGTTTGTTTGTACTAAATTTATTTGTATTAACAGGTGCTTCTGCTGGACTTTCTGCTAATTCAGTTTTTAGTTTTTCGTTTTCTTCTTTTAACTTTTTAATTTCATCTTCTGCTGAAAACTCAACTACTTCAGTTGTTTTAGTTGTAACTGTCTTAGGACTATCACCTCTTAGTTCTTCTACTACTTCTTCTTCAGTAGTTTCTTCACTCATTTCTTCTTTGTCCTTACCATACTCTTTTACAAGTTCTTCAACTGCTTTTTCTAGCTTAGTCATTCTTTCTTCTATTTTCTCATACTTATGGTCTGGCTTGTGCTTTAATTCTTCTTCTGATGCTTCTACTTCTTCAACTTCTTCTTCTGTTTCTTCAGCTTCACCTTCCATAATTTCAGCTACTTTACCTTCTTCTTCTACTTTAACCTTAGTACCATCTTCCATTACGTATAATCCAACAGGTAATGGTATTGTAGTTCCATCTTCAGTTAATACTGAAATATCTACACCTACTTCTAATGTATCTGATTGTGATACAATAATTGTACCATCTTCTGTTTTAGCTTGATAACCTAATTTTACTTCTTCTTCAGTTTCCAAACCTAATGCTATTTTAATTTGCTTTTTTAAATCCATAATGTGTTCTCTTTAATTAAAGTTTATACTATATGATAGAATAATTATATATTTATTTGATTTTTAAATATTATTGAAAATTAGAAGGATCTTCAAAGCTACTAATTATATTAATTATACCTCTTGCTTCTTTTATATCTGCTTCTAATTTTTTAAAATCTTTATTATCTGTTGCTTTTACACCTAATTCTTTTGCTGCTTTTTCAAATCTTTTTAACGTTCCTTCTGCAAAAGCAATAGCAGGATCTAATTCATCGTATGCATCAATCATTTTTACATAAGGTTTATCTGCTCGTGTAAGATAATCTTGGTACTTTCTCCAAGTAGTATCTGCATCTTTCATAGCTTTTATAAGTTTTTTAGCCCTATCTTGTAATTCTGCTACACTTCCTAACTCTACCTTCTGTGGTTTATTAGTTTCTCTTATAATCTCATTTAAAGCACTTAATATTTCGTGATTAGTAGGTTTATTATCTGACATCTTTTGCATTTTATCTACAAAGTACCCTTCTATACTAAGTCCTTTTAATTCACCTTCTTTTATCTTATTCCATAAATCATCATTATCAATTCTCATTTTAACAAACCAAGTGCCATTAGGTAAATCAAAACCATACATTTTAGATTTGTCCATATCACCTTCTTTTATCCAACTTTCAGTAGTCAATACACCTGATACTCTATCTTGATGTTCATACGTTGCTTTGTGGTGATTGTTATGCTTTAAATATAGTTCTGCTGCTTGTCTTACAGTATCTTTACTAAAATACACATAATACTCACTATCAGTTTGTGGATTGTATCTAAATATTTGTTTATTAGGTATTAATGCAGGACTTACTAACATACGCTTATCTTCATCTACTTTTGCAAATGTAAGATTGTG
>TARA_R100000734_G_scaffold19138_1_pt1 | contig 22696 bp, 29 predicted proteins | sample TARA_R100000734 | Tara Oceans TARA_R100000734 (sample SAMEA2623290) | marine metagenome | biome: marine biome (ENVO:00000447); feature: surface water layer (ENVO:00002042); material: "saline water (ENVO:00002010), including plankton (ENVO:xxxxxxxx)" | depth 5 m | reverse complement strand
ACAAAATCTGGCAAACCATAATAGTTGAAAGTCGGTTCATAATCTTTGAAATGAATGATCGATGTGTTGTTTTCAAAATTTGGATACATCGGAAGAATCACTTGTTGTTTTTTGCTTTGATTGTAGTTTGACCAATCTGCATGAATATAAACATGTTTTTGATCTTTAGCAATTCGAACTTTTGTTGCATCAATGTGATACAAGTTCACACCATTGTTGTGTTTTACAACTTCAAGATATGCATTTCCAAAACAATAATAATCAAACATAATTTTTCCATAAACATCACGAAGTGATTCTTGTGGATTGATAGCATCAACAAATGACATCAATTGTTCTGATTCACTTTGAAATTCTTTTCCAACTGACAAAATTTTCTTTTGTCCAAGAATTGCACGATGTGTCGGTGATTGTCTTGCTATTTCTGCAAGAAATTGTGGAAATAAATTGTTTGCACCGAAAGGAATGTATGGTGTTGCAACATTTGAAACACCACTGATTTCTTCAATGGATTCTGGAACTGCAAGATTGATCACATCAAATTTCGCAAAACCAGCAGCTTGTGAAATTTTATTCAGTGTCTTTTGCAGATTCTTCTTTTTCATTTGATTTTTTCTTTGATGGTTTTGGTTTTTCTTCAATAACGAATGGACATTCTTTTTTATACAATTCTTTCAATTGCTTGTCAGAAATGATTCTTGTCACATATTTAACACCTTCAAATCTAAATGATTGAGAATTCGCAATGCTTTTTGTCAATTTATATTTTGCCATGATTTTATTTTTTTATTACAAATTTAAAGTTTTTCAAACAAAAATGGTGACACCCCTTGTTGAAATGTCACCATCTGAATGTTCATATCTTCACGAATGACATTCGCAAAAAATAATGTTTCAAAAATTATACTGGAATAACGAAATCCACTTGTCTTGGATATTCACCTTGTTGTGTTGTCAAAGTGATCAGTGTTCCATTTGCAGTTTGAAGACCAGTTCCAGTTCCTTGTTCACCAGATGTGAATTCCATGTATGCAGTTTCTTCAAAAATTTCGTCCCAGCCAAGAATGAATTTGAAAGTTTCTGCTGGTGATCCACAATCATCTGCATAAGTTTCGATGATTGCAGTGATACCACATGAAGTCACTAATTGCATTAAATTTTCGTTTACAACACCAGTGATTTTTGGAATATAAAATTCAAGTGAAACTTCCATCAAAGTTGAACCATTTTCTCTTGTTGCATTTGCAGTGAAACCAGCAGTCCCACGATCAAATTCCCATTTGTAGAATACATCGGTTGTTGGATCAACCATTGTGATTGCAGTGTAGTTGTGATCAGAACCAGCAGTGATTGATGCAATTTGGTCTGTATTTCCAAGCCAAATGCATTTGATTCCACCCCTTCTGTTTCTATCGCAACATGCTACATTGTGTCCAGTTGTTATTGCCATGATATTATCTTTTTTTTAAATTATTATTTTATTAGTATCCGATTTGTGTCATTGATGAATGTAAAAACTGAACACCAAGTTTGAAATATGCTCTCACATAAACTTTTTCAGTTAAATCATCATAGAAAATTTTCATTTCCCCTTCTGGATCAGTTGTGTCTGTTCCGACTGCAAGATTTTGTTTTGCAGTATAACAAGCAAGAACATCATCAGTTTCTGACAATTGTGTCACTGCAACTTCCCAGCCATACATCGGCACAACTTCAATTCCCCTGAATGTCACATTTCCACCATTTTTCAGTGCTTGATAAGCAGCATCAGATGAAGTTCCTTCGATACTTTTTAAATAATCATTGTAAATTTTCGGTGAAACATAAAATGCTTTTTCATTTGTTGGAACACCAGCAAGTGCAGCTGGTGCAGCTTCATATAAGTCACGAAGTGCTTTGATTCCATCACCATCAACAAATGCAGATGCATTTGGAATTGAAACTTTGTTTGTGTCTATTCCACCAGTTCCAGTGTCTGCTTTGAATAATTTCCACCAGCCATCTGTTGAATTGTAACAAGATGCAGAATCACCAGTTGCACCAGTATCACCCCACCATGCTATTCTGACAACATCAGATGAAATTCCTTGTCTAACATTTGCAAGAATTGTGTCCATCAAGTCAGTTCCTTGAAGATCGAAAACATTGACACCATTTCTGAATGATTCTTCAAGATATGTTCCGAAGAATGCATCTTGACATTGTGAAACTGCAACTCTCATTCTTCCAGCAGTGATCACCTTGTCGTTGACATTAAAGTCACCAGATTCGGCATCACCACAACCAGTGTATTTTTTCACAATGCACGAAAGTGCATCAGCAGTGTATAAGTTCATTTTGTGTTTTACATTCGGAATCACACGAAATTGCATGATGTCTGAATCTCTAAATATCGGTTCAAGAAATAATGTGCTGAAATTCGCACCACTATAAGTTGCCGAAATGTTGTCAAGTGCTACATTTGCCATGATAATTGATTTTTAATTGTTATTTAATTTATTTATTTATTATTTATTCTCTTGAACCACTTTTTCTTTGCAGTCCTTTCACCATTGCATTGAAAAATGCAGCATTTGCATCTTCAACTTTTTTTGTTCCCACATTAGGATCAGCAGATGCAATGACATCTGTTTTTGTTGCTTTAAGTTTTGAAATTTCATTTTCAAGATTCACAATTGCATCATTTGCAGTTTCCAATTGTCCAGCTTTGTCTGCAATTTCTTCTTCTTTCATTCCAAGTTGTTCTTCAATTCGGTGAACTGCAACTTCAAGATTGTCAACCTTGTCTTTCATTTCTTCATAAGTTTTTGCCCAGTCCACATCTTCTGCTGGTGTGTCACCATCATGACCTTCTTCATGATCATTTGAAATTTCAATTGTTTCATTTTTCATTCCAATAAGTGATTTTATTTGATCAAGAATTCCATTTTCTTTTTCAACATTTTTTTCTGAATTTACATTTTCCATGATATTTTCTTTTTTTATGTTTAAGATTGAATTTATTTTGTCATGTGTGATGTTGTTGAAATTTGAAATGTCGTATGTGTTAACAATTTCAACTGCTTCACCAACTTTGTTTGCAAAACCGATTTCAAGTGTTTCATTTGCATTGAACCATGTTTCAGCAGCCATCAAACCAACAAGTGTTTCATGATCTTGTGAAGTTTTTTCAGCATATATGTTTGCAATTTCATCACGAATCTTGTCAAGAACATTTGCAGTTTTTCGAAGTTCTTCTGCATCACCACCAGCCATTGTGAATGGATTGTGGATCATGAACAATGAATTCTTTGACATTTCTATTGTATCACCAGCCATTGCGATCACCGATGCAATCGATGCTGCAATTCCTTCAACTATTGTGTTGACATTTCCTTTGTGTGATTTTAGTGCATTGTAAATTGCAAGACCATCAAAAACTGAACCACCAAGTGAATTGATGTGAACATTCAAGTTTTTTCCTTTTAGATCTTTGATTTCATCAATGAAAGATTTTGCATTGATGTCATATCCACCAATTTCTGAATAAATCCAGACATCAGCAGTTTCTTTTGCTTTGTTGCTTATTTCGAACCAATTTTGCATTGTCACAAAAATACAAAGTCAAATTTTTTTGTTTTCGAAATTTAAGGAAGTTTATTTTTTTGAATGTTTTTTTCTTTCTCTTGCTTTGATGTTTGCCTTCTTTTCAAACTTTTTTCTGTATTTATAGACAACACCTTGAACTTGTCGATCTGACAATTCATATTTGATTGAAAGATCCATGAATGTGTGTGTGACATGACCATTGTTTTGGATCAATAGTTTGTCAAATTCTTTGATGATCAAATAATTTCGCAACCTTGTTGGTTCAGCAATTCCCCTTTCAACAAGATGATAAATGACATCTTTTGGTGTTGCAAATTCACCAAATCTTGTCTGAACTTCTGACCAGATAATTTCCACAAATTCATTGATGTGATCTATTTCGTTTGGTTTCGGCATAGTTGGTTCAATTGTTGCATTTTTTGCAAAACTTTTGTGACACAACCACCACAACCGAAAATGTTTTTTCCAACTTTTGAATCAATGTATTTGTTGAACAATGGCAACAATGCAAGTGCATCTTTTTGACTATACATGAAACGACCTCTTGCATCTTTTCTGATTTTAGTCATTAAAGTTTGCAATTCAATTTGATCTTCAAGTGTGACTTTTTCAGCAATTTCTTCCATCGGTGAAAGTTTTGTTTTTTCAAATTTACGATGTTTTTTAATTCCAGCAATCATGTTCAGTTTTTGTTTTTCACAATAGTGTGTTGATTGTCACCATTTTGCAATCGGACATTGACCACCCATTTCAGCAGACATCAATGTTTTTGCTTTCAAATTACATTTGCAAATTGAACATGAATCTGCATTGAATATCCATAAAAATTTGTTTCTTCTAAATTCGCAAGATCTGCAAATTTTCAATCTTGCATTTTGAACTTCTTTTGTTTCAGTTATTTTCATATATATAAATTTAGAATGTTGCTTGTGCTTCAATGTTCTTGACTGCAATTTGTGATTCGGTGACATCTGCTTCAACAAGAAAAACTTTTTGATCTTTTGTTTCATTCATTGAATTTGCAAGTGAAAGTGATTGTGTTTCCAGTGCATCAGTTGCCATTGTCAAACCACCATCAGCAAACTTTCGACCACCACCAGCTTGATTCAATTGTGACAATAATGGTTTGAACATTGCAGTTGATCTTTTGTTGATCACTGCTTCACCACCTTCAAGTTCAACAACACGACCACCGACTGCAAATTTTTCACCACCTTCTGCATGTGATCTTCCATGCACCATTCCACCATTTGCAAAAAAGTCATCATTCATGATTCCACCAAGTTCAGCAGTTGGTGGTGCTTGTGCTTCAATTGTTGCAATCTGAACACCAGTCAATGCAACTTGTGCAGCAGTCAAAATTCCTTTGATGATCGCATCTGCAACTGGATTTCCAGAAATTGTTCCAGACCAGATTGACATGATCGCCATTGCACCAGACATGATTGCTTGTGCTTTCATCATTTTCTTGTCCCTTTCAAATTGTTTGACTTTTAGATCAAGAATTTTTTTGTCATGTTTCTTTGTGATTTCTTCTTCCATTTTTGCTTGTTCTTCTGAACTTGCAATTTTGAATGCAGTTGTTTCACGAAGTGCATCAAGTTCGGTTTGTTTTTCACCTTCGATTCCTTGAATTTGTGCATCTGTTTCTGCTTGTTGCATTGCATTGACTTCGGACATGATGTCCATGACTTGTGACATTGTTGCACCAACTGCTTGAAGAAATTCTTCACCAGTGAAAGGTTCTTCACCATCTTTTGTTCCGAAAAGTGCTTTTCCAAGAAAACCAGAAGATCCAGAATCACCATCGGTGTCTGCTGATTTTCCAAAATTTCCAAGTTCAGTTTCAAGTGACTTGATTTCAGATTTTAATTTGTTGATGTTTTCAACTTGTTTTGAAGTGTCATCATTTGATGCTTGAATTGTTACAAGTGCAAGATCCAATCTTGCTTTGGCAACTTTCAGTGCTTGTTCAATTTGTTCTTTTGCAAGATCTGCACCAGCTTTTTTCAATTTTTCAATTTGATCAAGTTGTTTTTGTTCTGCATTGATTGTTTCTTGTATTGCATCAACTTGGTCTTGATATGCATTTGTCGGTTCTTTGAAAGAATCTGCAACTTCTTTGTTGACTTTTGCAACCTTTGCATCAACTTCCATCAATTCTTGTTTTGCTTTTTTAAGTTTTTCAGCAGCAGCAGTTGTGTCACCATTTGTTGTGATTGCTTTTTTCAATTCTTCGGTTGCAATTTTGACATTTTCTTGCAGTTGTTGATAAGCAGTCAATTTTTTTGTGACAACTTTTTCTTCTTTTTCTGATTCAATGTTGAATTCTTTTGCTTTTGCATTTGCTTCTTTTTGGATCTTCACACCTTCAGTTTTGACATCATTCAATTTCCCTTCCAAGTTGTTGACTTTTCTTGTCAATTCAAGATGTTTTCCCATTGCATTGTCAAATTCAACGATTCCAGTTTTTGAAAATCTTGTTGCTTCGATCAATTTATCTCTCAATTCTTTTTGTTTTTTCTTTTCAATTTCTTCAATAGAAACAAATTTTTTGATTGCTTTTCCTTGTGCATCAAAAGTTTCAATGATTTTTCCACCAGCATCAATTTCTTCTTGTGTCAAATTAAGATTTTGTTGCAAAGATTTGTTGTAGTCGTTTTTTACATTGACAAGTTCTTCTTCAATTGCAAGTTCTTTTTCTGCAAGTGCAATCAGTTTCTTGTTTGCAACATCATTGACAATTTTCAATTTGATTGCTTTGACAACATCTTCGTATGCACCAGCAAGTTTTTCTGCAACTTCTTTTTCATCATCAATGTTTTTAATTGTTAAAGGTGTGATCTTGTTCAAATCTTCGATTGCTTTCAATCGATCTGATCTTTTTGCATTTTCATCTTGTATTGTTGAAATCAATTGTTTTGCATTTGCAAGTTGTGATGCTTGATTTTTGACTGCTTCTTTTTCAATTTCACTGAACTTTTCAGTTGAAGATGCAAGTGAATCCATGTCTTCTGCTGAATCTTCTGCTTTTGATGAAAATGAAGATAAAAGTGCAACACCAGTTGTCAGACCAGCAACCAGAAGACCAATCGGATTTGCTTTGATTGATATGTTCAACAATTTCAATGCACGATTCAATCCTTTGACACCACCAGTTGTTGCAATTGTCACAATTCGCATTGCAGTGGTTGCTATATTATATAATTTTGTCGCAGCATTTGTTGCGATCACAATTGCTTTGTATGATACGAATGCAGCAGTTGCAGTCACGATGACTGGTGCTAAAAATTTCAAAACTTGAAACATTGCATTCAAGATGTTCATTGCAACTTCAAGTGCTGGTGAAAGATTGTCAATCAATTCAATTGCAAAACCTTCTGCTGCTGATTTTACTGCATCAATTTGTCCTTTCAATGTATCTCTCATCACATCAGCAAATCGTTGTGTTGTTCCTTCGGCATTTTGCATCTTTTTAGCAAGTTCATCAATTGAAGTTGATCCAGCCAACATCGATGCAAATGCAGTCACCGATCTTTTGTCAGTGATTTCAAGCATTCCAGCCACATCAATTCCTTTCTTTTCAAGTTCTTGCATTGCTGGAATAAGTTCATCGACAGAATTGACATTTCTTCCAAGTGCTTTTGCAAGATCACCAGTCGGATCTGCAAGTTTCAAAAATATGTTTCGAAGTGATGTTCCAGCAGTTGATGCATCAATTCCAGCATTTGTCAAAGTTCCAAGAATTGCAGTTGTGTCTTCAAGTGAAAAACCCATTGCATTCGCAACTGGTGCAACTTTAGCCATTGAAACTTCAAACTTTTGAAGATCAAGTGCAGAATTTGCAAATGATGCAGCCATGACATCGGTGACACGACTTGCTTCTTCTGCATCAAGATTGAATTGTCGAAGTGTTGCACCGACAATTGTTGATGTTTGTCCAAGATCTTCACCAAATGCAAATGCAAGATCCAGAACTGAACTTGTCATGTTTTCAATTTCTGCTGGATTGAAACCAAGTTTTGCAAGTTCTTTTTGCAGACCAGCAACTTCACCAGCAGTGAATGCAGTTGATGATCCAAGATCTTTTGCATTCTTTTCAAGCATTGCCATTTCTTCGGCAGTTGCACCAGAAATCACACCAACTTGTTTGATTTGAAATTCAAAGTCAACAAAAGTTCCGATCACCCTTTCAAGTGTTTTGAAAGCCATGACTGCTGCACCGATTTGCAGTCCCATGTTTCGAATGCTTTGACCATAGTTTCCAACATTTCTTTGTGATCTACCCATTGCAGAATCCATTTTCTTCAAAGAATTTGTGTTGTTGTTTATTTGTGCAGATAGCTTTTGAAATTCCTTTTGATCTTTACCAAGAGGATCTTGAAGTTTTTTCAATTGAACAACAAGTGCAGCATTTTGTTTTGTCAAATCATTGTATGATTTTCCAGTGCTTTTGACTGCATCATTCATCTTCAACAATTCTGTTTTGCTTGAATTGTATCCTTTTCGAAGACCTTTCAATTTTGTTTCTTGTTCAACAATCTGTTTTGTGAATTTTCCACCTTCATCACCAGCTGCTTTTTGTTGTGCTTTTAGATCTTTCAGTTCTTGTTCAGTTTTGTTGATCTCATCTTTGAATTTTATCATGTCCGAAGTTCCTTCGACACGAATGTTCAGAATTGTTTCCAGATTTGCCATTTTATTTTCCTTTTAATACTTTTTTAATAGATTTTTCAAACAATGGTGATGTCTTGTCTTCATAGTAAACTTGCATAAAACTTCCAGCAGCATCTTCATAATATATGCAACCACCACCACCTTCAACAAATTCACCTTGATTGTTGACCACAAATGCTGGTGCATAGTTAGATCCTTGAACAATGATTTGTTCTGGATTTCTTCTGACTTGATTCACATTTGATCCGATTTGAATTGTGTTTTTTGAATTTGCCCTTGTGTTGTTTCCAATAACAATTGAACCAGTGTCTTGAATCACTTGATTTCCAGATCCTATTGAAAAAGATTTTTTGCTTTTGTTAGATCTTGGATTTCTTGATCCATCAGTTGAAACAATAGGTTTTTTGTTTGGAAATTCCCTTTGAATTTCAATCCAGTTTTGATCACTTTGATACACTGGTGATGTCAATGACAAATTCGGTGTTTTTGCCAATGATTCAAGTTGTTTTCCAGTGACACCAAGTTTGTCTGCATTGTTTCGCAATCTGATGTTGTATTGATAATTCCTTCCATTTGGAACATCACGACTGATTCCAGCATTTGAAACAAGAAATTTGTTGTTGTTTTTCTTGTTTGGTTTTGGTTTCTTTTCTGGTTTGCTGATGAAAAATTGATACAATTCAACCCTTGTCAATTCATTTTTTGCTGGTTTGTAGTCAATTATTTTGTTGACAATCCAATATGTTCCACCTTCTGTCACACCAGCATCAAGATAAATCAATTTTCTAAAATCAAAATCCATGATGTCTTTTGGTGTCAAATTGAAAAATGCTTTTTTGATTCTTGGTCTTGCAAGAAGTCCATTGATATTTTTTTCCCAGAATACTTTGAACAAACCATCACAAAATGGATACAATGGTGCAGTTGATGCTGGTGGTTGATCATTTGCTTCTGCATCTTGGAATGGTAATGTCGGAAAATAATTGATTCCACCGATGTTCAGATTTCCAAAGAAATTTTCATTTTGATTGAAGTGTGTTCCAGCGAATGGATAGTATTGCAAATTCACTGGTGGATCTGATGGATTTTCTTGTCCCCATCGCCACACATTGTCTGGTGTCAAACCATCAGCTTCAAAAACTGGAACTTTTCCACCCCACAAAAGAATTCTTGGTGCAAATTCTTCAATTTTGTCTGGATACTGATTGTTCAATGTTGCAGTCCAGATCGGTGTGTATTCGGAATGAATTACTGGAATATATGGTGATTTGTCTGCATTGTTTCCGATCACAACATCATTGAACATGTATGTCGGTGCATAAAATTCAGAACCGATTTGTGTGTCATCGTTTTTGTATAGATTTCCAAGATCCATTGCAAAAGAATTCAAAGAACAAATTTGTCCCACCCTTTTATTTCGTTCTTCAACAAAACCATCTGATCCATCATCTTCATAAGAAAAACAAAGATTTCTGTTCAGTGAATCATAAACAAATTCGGATCTTGAATCTTGTGACATGTCAATTTTTTCAGACCAGTCCAATGCAAGAAATCGATTGAAGAAAAAATTATCTCTTGGTTCACAATATATTTTTTTCGCACCTTCATCTGCATACCAATACAAATTGAAAAGACCAGTCAAACCATTGATCCATTCTAATTGTGACACATCACATGGCAAAAGTTGTGAAACACTGACTTGACCATCTTCTGTCATTGCATCAGTAAGACCACCCCATGTTGATGCTTCAATGATTCTGTATTTACATTGACATGTTGCAATGTGTGAAATTCCACCAGAATATCCAGAATCACTTGCATTCATGAATTGTTCATAAACTTCAACATACCAATAAAATTGATCATCAGTGTCCAGAATATCAAAAAGAAAATTTTCGACATTCAATTGAAATGTCAAATTTGTTTCTGGAAGTTGTGCAGAACTTCGCCATTGTGCAAAGAAATTGTGCCATGCAAGATCATCAGAAGTTCGACAAGTATGATCACAAAACATCGGTTTGTGTCTTCCAGTTGATCCTTCAATTTGAACAAGAAATGCAGATGCACAATAAATGACACCAAAATCTTCATATTCATCAAGACCAGTTTGTGGATCAGTTCCACCATAAGACATTCCAACTGCATTTGCATACATGAAACCTTGATTCTGATAGTATGGTGGCATGTTTGTGTCATCACCAAATGGTTCAAATTGTTCTGGCAAATTGTCAATGACATATTGATTGTCCATTTCCAGCAAACAATTCAAGTTGAAAGAATATGTTCCAGTTTGTGATGTTTGAATGATTGACACATTGTTGATCGGTTCTTCATGTGTTCCATTTGGTGGTGGTTGTGAAGCATTAAGATAAACATTTGTTTGTGCATTTGTCCAAACACAATCCCATTCATGTCCCCAGATCCACATTCCAGTTGATGGATCACAATATGAAGTCAGAAGTGCATTGAAATAATTTCCAAAATAGTTTTGTGCTGGTGCATAGATTCCAAATTGTCCCCACCACCAGCCACAAATGATGTGATCTGGTTCATTGTCATCTAAATATCCACCAAGTGAATAAAACTTGACATCGTTCAAAGTGTTGTTTGCAGAAACAACATTGTTTGGATCACAACCAGTGCATGATGGTGTCGGAAGAAAACCGATTGCACCATCAAAATTGTTTGGTGGTTGACTTAAATTTCTATAATTAGTTGGAATCTTCCAGCCACCAGCAACATCTGGATTTGTTGCATATTGCCATGAAAAAGGTGTTGCAACTTCTGAATCTTCATCGATTTCAAAAATTTGTCTTGGTGTCAATGTGATCAGTTTCTTGAACCAGTTGGTTTCAAAAAAATCTGATTCAACTTGATAACCAATTCCAGCAAATGCAGCAAGAATGATGTCACGAACAAAGATTGCTGGAAACAAATCATCAGCATGTGCAAAATCACCATAAAGATATTTTCCAGTATTGACCAAAGGATAAACGACATGTGTTCCAACACCACCAACAATGTGACCAGAAAAATTGTGATTCCATGTTGCCATGATGTCATCACGATCATATCCAATCACTGATGGTGTGTTTGGAAAAAGTCCACCAGCATCAAGATCAATTTCACAAAGATCTGCTTGATCCAACAAATTAACCCATTCGTAATTTTCACCAAAAACAACACATTCATATTCTTGTGGAATTTTGTCTTGAATTGTTGCTTTGATTTTGAATTGACCTTGCATGATCAATGATCCATCAACAAAAATCTTTGCTGATTTGTTTTCTACAAATTCGAATGAATTATAAAATGAATCAGAAAAAATTGATTTTAAAACATCATTGTTGTTTCTGGTTGCTGGTATTTTGAAGTTTTTTGAGAATGAACCTTTTGATTTTTGAATGTCTTGAACATCTTTGATTGTATATGTCAAAGCAACTGGAAAAGTGTCACTTGATTGAATGTCAAGTTCACCGACAATTGAATTGTCTGTATTGTCGAAAATTTGAAATTGAATGTTTGCCCTTTGTCCCATGTTTGTTTTTTTTTAGTTTCTTGGATATATGTTTGACAATGCAAGTTTGTATTCAAACGAAACTTTTTGAATGTTTCTTTTGTTTGTGTCTTGATAACGAATTGAAGTTGAATCAATAATGATCGGAATGAATTTGTTGCATCTTCCAGCATCTCGCCATGTTTCAAGTGCAGAAAAATCTTGCCATGTTTGTGGATTGTAGTCAGATTGCATGTCAACACGAAGATATGTGAAAGATGATGCTGCAATTTTAGAAATCCACATTGCTTGATCAGTTGTCATTTTTTGTGAATCAACTTTGAAAATTGTTTCTTCTGTATTCAACCAATTGTTTTCACCATAAGAATAAACCGATGTATCACGACCAATTCTTTTCTCATATTTTGAATGCTTGAATTTTCTTCTTGATGTCAGTTTGCCATCAATTGTGAACATGTCCCAGCCACCCAGTTGGTTTTTCCACAAGAATCTTTGATATGCTTTTGTATTACATGACCGATCAACAATGAACTTCCAAACGACTGATTTTGAAAGTCCACTTGAACCATTTGAAACTGAATTGTAAACATGATAATATGCAACATTTGCAAAGTCAGCTGATTCTGCACCACCTTCGGACAATGCACATTTGATTGATCGAAAACCGACATCAATGCTTTGCATGTAATTGTTTGAAGATCCATTCAACCATGAAATCACCCTTCCATTCAACATCATGTCTTGTGCATTAAATGTTTCAATCACCAATCGATTTGGATTTGACACACCAGACAACAAACGACCATTGATTGTGTGCAAATAAAATTGTTCAGTCGGTTTGATGTGACATGTGATCATCGGTGTTCTTGCTTTTCTTTGTGTGATCGCATCAGTCAACCATAAAAAACCATCTCTTGCTTCACTTGCATTTCCTTGCATAACATATTCACCAAGTGTGTCTGAATCTGGAATATAACTTGTTCCCCATAGTGAATTCCTTCTTGGTGGTGATGCTTCATAAACAACAAAAGTGTTTGAAATTGTTGTTTGTGGATCTAATTCAATGAAACCAGTTGATGCATCAAGAAATTCCCTTTGAACAATCAGTCGAACTTGCCAGTTGCAAATTTGTGACCATTGCATTTGTGGAAGTGATGATCCAAGTCCACCACCATAGCAACAACCAGATCCAAGCATTTTGATGTCGTTTGCAAAACCTTTTGGAAGTGAATTCCAGATGTCTTGTGCTTCAAGTTGGAAAACACCAGCAACATTCAACACTGGTGCAGATCGCATTCGACCACCCCAGTTCACCCAGTTACCAGATCCAGTTGTGTCATATTGCAATTGTGCAACAACATTCAATGTGTCCACTGCTGATTGACTAAATTGAAAAAAACATGGTTCAAGTGTTGAAATGATGTTTCTTGGTTGTATTTGAATTGTGACTGATGCCATTTTATTATTTTTTTAAATTACGATTTCGACTGATCCAGTTAATGATTTGACCATTGTGAAAACAGATTTTTGATAAACTTCACCAATTTTCTGAACTTCTTTTTCACGATCTTTTTGTGTTTTTCTTATAAAACCCAGTTTGTTTTTGTTGATAGGATTTCCCCTTGCACCACCACCACCTTTTGCAGTTTGTTTTCTTGCGATCATGAATGCAATTTGTTTCACAACTTTGTTTTCACTTGCAATTCCCTTTGTTTTGATCCAGTTCATCAGTCCTTGAATATAAAGTGAAGATGCTGCATTTGTTCGAATGCTTGGATCGTATGGAATTGCTGCTGGATTGACACCATATTCAACGATTTTCCAGTAATCAAGACCGATGATTTGACATTGTAGATCAAATTCATTTGCAATGTTGATCTTGTGTTGAAATGAATTGATCAATGCACCAGATGCTTTTCTTTCAAGATCAATCAACTTGACACCAAGAATTGCTTCAATGTTTACAAGTATTTGATCGATCATATTTTTGTCAAGAGGTGCATTCATTTTTTAATTTAGTTTAAAACATCGAACAAAATAATTCAGTGTGAAACTACATTGCAAAGAATATAATTTGTCATTTGATGAAGTTGTTGATCTTTCAATTCTTAATGATCCAGCAGACAATTGAACCTTTGTTCCATGTGCATCAATTGTGTTTTCAAGCCAATAATAAAAACATTTTTCTAAATTGTCAAAGTTGTCTGCTTTGTTGATTGATGGTTGACCAGTCATTGATGATGGCAAATGATCATAAATTTGCAAAACAAAAGATGTGTTTGTCAAAACATTTTGATCAAGCTGAATTTCATTTGTTGATGCAATTGAACTTGGTGGATTGACAACCATCAATGGAAGATTTTTTTTGTGAATGTCATCAACTTCTTGTGGATAGCCAAAATGAAATTGATTGAATGGCATTCCTTCAATTGCTTTACATTGAAAACTTGTCCACACATCTTGCATTTTAATAAGTATTTCTTTTAAATCAATTATATTTGCTGACATATTATTTTGTTTTTATTATCGTTTGCTTCTTTGTTTTTGTTCTGCTTCTTTTTCCATAGCTGCACGAACTTCATTCTCATATTCCCTTTGTGCAGATTTCCATGACAAAAATGTGAAAACTTCATACAAATTTGTCTTCATCACTGAATTGATTGCATTGTGATTTCCAAATGTGAAAACATTATCTTTTGCAAGATCATACAATGTGTTCAACCAGCCAAAACCCTTCATGATGTCCCAGTGTTCGTTTGCATGTCTGTTTGTGATGCTTCTTTGACCATCTTTGAAGACATTTGAATACTTTTCTGATATGTGTTTGTTTGTTTCATCAAAAAAAAAACGAAGTTCCACACAATATCCATCGGAAGATTTTCAAAAATTCTTGCTTTTTTAGCAACCAGCTTGTCATTTGTTTCTTCTTCACCTTCTTCTTTGCAAAGAATTGCCATTTGTTTTGCAATAATACCAAAACGACCACCTTCAATTTCTTTTGCATTTGCAGCAATTTGTTCACTTTCAATGTAATCACCAAAAGTTGTTTCAGTCATCTTTGCTTTTGGAAAAAAATATGTTTTTCCTTTGAAACTAAAATGATGTTTTTCATCTTCATTTTCACTGAATTGTTTTTCAACTCTTGTGTTCAAAAACCGATTCATCAATTCCAGACAATTATTCATTTCTTTCAAGTTTGTGTTCATGATCACACTATTGTCAAGACCAGTCAACAAAGAAAAGATGTCACGATTTGCAGCAATGTTTTTTGCTTTTTGATCTTGTTTGATTTTTTCATCTTCAATTTCATCTGGATCTTTGACATCATGTTGCAAAAGTATTGCAACAACTTTTGCATATTTTGAAATTGTCATTTCATGCCATTCATTTGGAATTTGACATTTGTGTTTTCCGATTTTTAAGTTGATCATTTTGTTTGTTTTTTTTTGTTTATTATTTTTTCAAGTGTTTCCATTGCTTCAAGATCAAGAAAATGACTTTGCAACATTTCATCAAGATCATAAATTGTTTCAGTCATTTCTTCAAACAATTCACGAACTTTCAGATCCAGAATGTCTTGGTTCTTTGTTTTCTTCAAAGCCATTGCAAAACCAAATGCACCAAACATCAAAAAATTTGGCAACATGAAAACCCATTCTTGTTTTGAAATTTTTTCATCATCAATGTTCTTTGCAAGTGTATTGTGCAACATTCTTGCTTTGTGTTTTAATGGAATAAAGTTTTGAAAAACTTCCATTTTTTCTTCATCTGTTATTTCGTAGATAAAACGATCAACATTGTTGACAAATTGTTCCAGAATCAATTCATGCTTTTTGTTTAAAGTTTTTATTTTTTCCATAAGTTGCAAAAATACTTTTTTATATTCTCTAAATATCGAACATTTTGTGAATAGATCAACCAAAATACACGATTCTTGTTTTGTTAAGATCAAAAAAAGATCTCATTGCAATAGCATCTGCAATGTCTGGTGATCTTCCAAGAATGCTTTTGATCTGATCTTTTGGTGTCATTGAAATCTTGTTGTCCTTGTCAACATCATGTTGTTTGATCACTTCAAGTTCTGAAATGATCTGGTGTCTGATTTCTGGATCTTTTTCTTCAATATAGATTTGACCATTTTCAATGATCGATGCTAAATGATAAAAACATTGTGTTTTTAAATTTTTATAGTTTTGATCTTTCAATGCTTTTGCATTGTTGACAAATGCTTTTGTTCCTTTGATGAAATCTGGAATTGCACCACCAACACCATCAGAATCAGTGATGATGTTTGATCTTGCAATGTTGTATTCATCAGCATATTTCTTGACATGATCTGCAAGTTCTGACAATGTGTTTCTTTTCCATGTTTTTATCTTGATCAATTTCCAACCACTAAAAATGCAAATGACTGATTTGTCCCTTCCAAACCTTGCAACATCAACTGACATGTATTTTTGACCATCTTTGACAAATTCATTTGTGAACATGTCATTCAGCTTGTCAATTGAAAAAAGATTTGAATCTTCATCAGAATAGTTCCAGTCACCGAACAACAATCTTTTTTTGTTTAACTGATCAAGACCTTCAAGTTGTTGAATGTAGTGTTTTGAAATGTGTGGATTGTCAGTGACCAGTGATTGAATGAATGCTTTGTTTTTTGCAAGTGATCCATTTGAAAATGGTTTCCAAAATTCAGTGAACACCCACCCCTTTGATGGATTGCATGTGATCAAACATTTTGGAATCAAATTGTTTTCATCAAGTTTGTATCGAATTCGACTTTGAAGAATAGCAAATGCAGTTTGTGTGATTTCAGATGCTTCATCAATGAAACAACCACTGATTTCAAGTGATCCAAGTGAACTGAATTCTGGATCTGATGGCATTGCAAAAAGATCTTTCAAAAGAACAACTGATCCAGTTCGATGAAATGTGATTGTTGAAGTTGCTTGATTGAATGTGAAATCTTTTGTTGCTTGAAGACCTTGCATTTTGCAAACTTCAAAAAATGAAACAAGTGTTGTTTCTTTCAAAGTTTTCAATCTTGATCTTCCGATGCACCATCTTGTTTCTGGATATTTCAAACACTGCTTGATGATGTAATAAACACCCAGCATTGATTTGCCACCACCAGCACCACCACCATAGCAGATCACATTGTGTGTGTCGTTTTCAAGAAGATCAATTGCTTGTGTCTGTTTCAGTGATAGGTGCATTCAGATATGTTTTTGTTTCTTGAAACAATACTGGTGAACCATCTGATCCAGTCACTTCTTGTCTTTCGACATAACCCCTTTTTTTTCCTTTTGTTTTCAAATAGAAAAGAATGCATGGAACATTTCCATCTTTGATCTGTTTCCACAATTCTGCTTCACAAATATCAAGTGCAATGTTTGAAATTTCTTCGACTTCACTTTTGAAGTGATCATCACTTTCAATGTATCGATAAAAAGTTGATCTTGAACATTTCGCAAAGTGACATGCAAGTGTGACATTTCCCATGTTTTGTCTTAATGCATCAAGCAATGCATCTTTTGTGACCTTTGTTCTGGTTTGTTCCCTTTTTTTAGAATGTCCCATTTTGTTTCGTTTTATACAAAAATAAAAAATAATTTTAATTTGATTTTATTATTGTTCAAATAATAGTTCACAACTAAATGTTGAAACCACCAAGTGATGCAATCGGAATGTTCAATGCTTCAATGATTGCAAATTCAAAAACCTTTGATTTGTTGTCGTATCCAAGAACATCACCCCAGTTTTCACAAAGCAATTCCCATGCTTCAAATGTTTCTTCGGATACTTTGATTGTGATGACTTTTGTGAATGTTTCGTTCAGCTGATCATCTTTGATTTTGTTTTCTTTTGTTTTATGCAAGTGATCATCAAGTGATCCATATTTGTCAAGATCTTTCATTTCATTGTTTTATTTAGTTATAAAAAAGAAGAAGATCACACCAAGAATCGATGCAATCTTCTTCACCTAAAAAACCACGATCAGATTGATCGATGGAAAACAATCACAAAGATTGTATTTTTATTTCTTTTTTTTGTCCTTATTCTTGGAATTTTTTAATTCATCAATGTTCATGATCTTTGCAGTTTTTGCTGCTTGTTTCAGATCTTCTTGTGATGGTTCTTTGATTCCATTTTCTTTGTTTTGTCTTTCAAGTTCTTCTTGAACTTTTTTCATTTGTTCATTTCGTAGTTTCGAAAGTTTGATGATTTGTTCAAGTCGCAACATTTCAAGTTTTATGAATGTGACACCAAGATTGTCTTCACCATGTTTTTTCTTGTATGTTTCAAACATGTTGACACAACCTTCTTTTTGTTCATCGTTTTTGCATGACCAGATTGTTTGAATGATCTTGAAACATTCTTCTTCTGGTGTGATTTTAGTTTTTGCCATTTTTTTGTTTTTATAAATTAGTAATTCGGTTTAATTATTTGCATTTCTATTTGTCCAGTTCCATCACATGCTTCGCAAGGTTCTTTGTCAGTTCCACAATTTTCATGACAACTTGGACATCTTGTGTCATTGTATGCTTCAACTTGAAATGTGATGTTGTATCCACAACAAGACCAGATGAATTGTCCTTCACCATGACAAACTTCACACTGGATCATTTCTTTTTTCATCAAAAGTTCACTTGTATTTTTTTATCATCAAAGTCAACTTCAACATTGTTGATTGTGAATTGTCCATCTGCATGTTCTGAATTCGAATCAATTTCAAATTCTTCAAGAAATGTTTTCATGACTTTTTCTTCAATTTCGTATTCATGTTTTGTGTCATCTTGATCATAGTATTCAACAAGAATTGACATTTCAACTTTTGTTGCATAAGCACCAATTGTTTTGACACCCCATGATCGCATTTCAATGTAGAATTCCCACTGAACTGACATTGTTGTTGATTCCATGTCAATGTCAATTTCTGGATCAAGATTGTATTGCTTGACAAACCATTTTTTGAAACCATACAGATCAACATCAAATGATCTGTTTGAATTTATTTGTGTGAAAGTTTCTGTTGTCATGATACATCAAATTCAGTTTGACCAATGTTGAATGCTGGATCTTCTTCATTTTTTAGTTCAGCATGAATTCTTTTCATTGTGATTTTAAAATCATGAAATGTTGTATCTTTTTTGAACTTCATTCCGAAGATTGCATTGAATTCTTGAAATGTTCTGAATTTGTATTGAAATCCATTTTCGTATGTCACCACAAGTTTGTAGAAATTTCTTGTCCAGTTGCCACGACCAAAACCATCAACTGCAACCCACCAGTCAATTTCAGTGAATGCAAATGTTTTTGGTTGAATGAATGTTGTTTGAAATGCATTGATCATTTTGTTCCATTCGTTTTGCTTGAATGATCTGTTTGCAATTTCATGTCTTTTGCCATCATGCTTTTGTGTCAAGATGATGTTTTCATCTTTGATCACGATTTTCAATTCTTGTTCCATGTTTGTTTTTTTTTAGGTTTTTATTTTTGACTATCAATGAAAAGTTCTTCGTTTTTATTTGTATGATCAAGCTGATCTTCAATTGATAAGATGATATTTTTATTTTTTGGAAGATTTTTGTTCCAATCTTGATTGAATTGATTTTGAAAGTCATCTGATCCTTCAACATCACATTCACCATTTTTGTTGAAGAATGTCACGACATGATTTGGTCTGATTGAATTTGCATCAACAAATTCCCATTCCCACCAGTTTCTTTTCAGATGCATTGCCATTTTTTTTGTATCACAACCGATCAGCATTGAAGTTTCTTTGCAAACAACACACCATTTTGTGTCACCAAGTAACCAGTCACCGAATACTTCGAAAGATAATTTGATTTTTTTTGAATTTTCCATTTTTAGTTTTTTTAGGTTGAACAATAAATTCTTTGTAAATATAAAACTTTTTTTTATAAAAATGCAAAAAATAAAACTTTTTTTTAGTTTTTTTTTGTTTTTCAGATCTTTTCGTTCAAATAATCAGTGATTTTTTCAATTGTTTCTTCAAATCCATGTGTGCAAATTGCTAAATATCCACGATCATTCAGATCTTGCAACCATTGTTTTTGGTGTGCAGACATTCTTCCAGTTTTTGTTTTTAGTTCAATTGCAAGTCCATTGTGTTTTGATGTTGGTTGATACAAAAAAAGATCTGGAAATCCTTTGACATATCCAGATGCTTTCATTTTTTTTGCAACTGACAATGATGTTCGCATTCCACCAGCTGATGCACAAAACTTGATTTCTGGAAATGATAATTTGATCCAGTTAACAACTGCAATTTGTATTCGCAATTCATCTTGTCGATTTTTCATTTCAATAGTATTTTTTCAAGATCAACTTTTTTTTCTTTCAAATTTTCAAATGTTTTTCTAAAAATGAAATCTTTGACCATTTGATCTTTTTTGTTTGTATTCATTAAAGCAGACAATCTTTGATTGTTTTTTTGTGGTTTTGGATCTGGAATTGAATCTTTGTATTTTGAAATCACTGACATATCATTGAACAACATTTGATTTTTTTTCAATTCATTCGAAACCAAATTTCCAAAATCTCTTATCTTCACAAATTGTCCAGTTTTTAAAAATTTATTGTATGGATCAATCAAACTGGTTTGCAAAAATTCAAGATGCATTTGCTTTTTTTCTTCTGGTGTTGGTTCATTTTTTTGTTCAACAACTTTTTTGATTTTTGGTTTTGCATGTGGTGGATCAAACCTTCCCCATCGATCATTGAATTTTCTGTTTTTTGCAACTTGTATTTTTGACCAGTTCAAAAAATGTGATTTTTGTTCACGAATTGATTTGAATGAATCATCTTTCAATTTTTGTTCTGAAATGAATTCTTTCAAAAGTTGATCAATCCAATACATTGACAACTTCAAATGTCTTGATGCATGTTCCAGCCAAACTTGATTTGTTTTCAATTCATCAACTTCAATACAAATTGAACCACTTTCAATGTCATTGATCTTTTTTAGATCATTTTTATTCAAATTAAAATTTTCTTTTTTATTTATTTTTTGAATTTTATTTTGATTTTTAGATGGTTTTATATCTGTATTATTATGTTTTAAGTTTTCATTGATGCTGGTTTCTGGTTTTTCTGTTGTCTGCATTTCGGTTTTCTTGTATGCAGATTCACAAATTTTCAAAACCCTTCTTCGACCATCAAAAGAAACTTGTTCCACATATCCAAGTTTTTTCAATTTAGAAATTGCAGTTGAAATTGTTGTTTTTGTGACATCTAAAAAGTCAGCAAAATAATCGTTTGAAGCAAAGCAACCATCTTGATTGTCAAGTGATTCGATTTCAACAAGAAGAATTTTTTCAGACCATGAAAGATCTTTGTTCAGATATACATCTTTCGGAATCCAGACACCCAGAAAATTCCGATCTTTGTTTTTGTTTTCCATTTTTAGGTTTTTGAAGATTTTAAATGCTAAAATAAAAATTATTTTTATATAATGAAAAAGATTTGCTGGACATTTTATCCCATTTTTCCAAGATTTTAATCAAGTAAATGCCGAACCAGCAGATCTTCTTCACATTAAAATGGAAGACCTTCATCATCATCTGATGTGTGAAATGTGTTGTCTTTTTTATTTTGTGAACCATGTTGTTCTTTTGGAACAAATGTGTTCAGTTCAGCATAATGTGAAAGACCATTTTCTGATTTTTCCCTTCTTTTTTTCAATTCTATACTGACAAACCCCTTGTCGTTTTTTAATGCTTGTAATTGCTCGAAAAGTGTGTTCACATTGATGTCAACCTTAATGATCGAACCACCATTGTCAAATTCTTTTTCCCTAATGAATAAACCATTGATGAATGTTTTGTCTTCCATAATTTTATTTTTTTAATTGTTTAGTATTATTTTGATCATGTTCACGATCTTTTTTTCCGAACTTTTCGGAATAAATTTTGTTGATTGTGTTTGTTGTCATGTGCAAATCAATTGATGCTTGTCTTATTGAAACACCATTTCTTTGAATATAAAACACAACCGATTGTTTTTCTTCTGCTGATAAACTTTTGAATGAAATCAAATTTTGTCTTTTTTTACTTTTCATCATCAATCAACTTGTCCAGATCATTCAAATCCAATGAAGTCAGTTGACCAATTTTTCGAAGTTGATCAAGTCGAAATTTATGTGGATTTTCACAATAAGTTTTGATTGTTGGTTGTGACAAATTCATTTCTTGTCCAAGCATTCTTTTTGATATTCCATGAAATCGCAATGTTTTTGCAAATTCATTGTCTTTTTGTTTTTTTGACATATTACTTTTTTTTTGGTTATTATTTAAAAACACCATTTTTGACCATGATCTTGAATTGATCTCTTGGATCAAGCCAGATTCGGTGATCGTTTAAAAAATCCAGAAATTTTGAAACTTCTGATTCACGAAGTTTTGTGATCTTGATTCGCAAATTTTCTTTTTCATGATCATCAAAAACTGAATAATCGATCCACGATTCCATCAATGAAATCAAATTCCAATTTGTGACAATAGGATCTTCAATTTCATCAAACCATTCATCAATGATGTGTTTTTTTTCTGACATTATTTTTTAAATTTTTTTGCTTTTGCTTTTTTCAGTTTTGCCTTCTGAATTTTTGCAGCTTTTTTTCTCAATTCAATTTTTTGTGCATCTTTAAAATCTTGAATTTTTTTATCAGCTAACATTTCAGCAACTGGATTGATGTCTGACAATTTTTTTCCAGTGACTTGTGAATACACTGATGCATCAAGTTTGTCAAATTTGTGATCTGGATTGTTTGTTGTGAAGTTTTTGAAACCCCTTGTCATTCCAGCAATATAAGCAACCCACAAGGTGACACCCCAGAAAAGAATTGCAAGAATGATGATGAAAAATTGTATCATATTATTTTTTTTT
>TARA_R100000734_G_scaffold15206_1_pt1 | contig 23260 bp, 24 predicted proteins | sample TARA_R100000734 | Tara Oceans TARA_R100000734 (sample SAMEA2623290) | marine metagenome | biome: marine biome (ENVO:00000447); feature: surface water layer (ENVO:00002042); material: "saline water (ENVO:00002010), including plankton (ENVO:xxxxxxxx)" | depth 5 m | reverse complement strand
TTCAATATCGTTCCTCATTTTTATAACTACAAAGAATCCTGTATCGTCGCAACCTGTTTTTAACAAGTTACCTTTTGTATCTGTATAAGAATCAATTACTTCTCCTACTTGTACATTTGAATGAGTAATCATTACATTTTTATAATCACTCTTCATAAATTTATCAGCCGCATCATTTAATGCTTCCAATGTAATTAAATCATTTTGTTTGTCTACTACATCAACAGATGCATAACCAGCGATAACTAAATCTTTCCCTGTACCTTTTAGTACGGCAAATTCAGAACCACTTGAATAATGATTACCTAATCTCATAGGTTTAACCTTAAGAGAACTCATTGGTAGTATATTTGTTTTTTCAACTATATAAAGGATAACCCTTAATCGTTAGAATATGTAATAGTTTTATATTTATCTTTATCTAAATTCCACATTCCTTCATCACTATCTTTATCGGTTGGTTTAGTTTCATAACCTGTCCATGCTATCCATCTATTTTCTCCTAATATCGGAACTACTCTAATATGAAATTTACCTTTATACATTTTACCTTCTAATAAATATTCATGATAACCATCTCTTTGAGCACCTAATTTTATTTCTCCTTCATCTAATAATTTATCTTTATCAGGCTTTTCATCTATTTCTGCTAAAAATTTAGTGGCTTTACCAAATAATTCATAAATATCTTTTGTATTATCTTGCTCTATTCTCCAAGCAAATGTTACACCCTTTGTATCATAAATAAAATTTAAATCACCATCTTCTCTTTTCCAAACTTCGTATCTATCTTCGGCCTTTCCTATTTTATTAAAATCTGATTCTGGTAATTTAACTAATGTTTTTTCATCATAATAATAAACTTTAGTTTTTTCATTATACAAAATACCAAAAGCCTTCGCTCTTTCATTAACCCACTTAATTAAATCCTTATCATCTTTTTCACTAAACATTCTTTTAACAATATCAGGTGCTCTTTTATTTATTTCTTGTATTAATTCTTTTTTAGACCTATCTTGCTCATTAACTATTTGAGAAACTACTGTCATTAATTTACCACTATCTTTTTTGTAAAGCATTCCTAATTCGTGTTTCCATAAATCAATATCTATAATAGCATTTTTAGCCATTAAATTATCTTGATAGAATCCCGATAAAACAAAACCGTCAGTATCAATACTTGTATTTAATTCTACAATACCATGTATATTATCTGTTATTGTATATGATTTTTTTAGTGCTTCTAAATTATAATCTGATGCTGATTTTTTATTATCTTTAGATAAAAACTCAAGAGTAATAATTTTTTCAGGTTCGGTAACTTCAGGCTTTTCTATAACTTTAGCACTATAAACAGAAAAACCTGTTTTAGTTTTCTTTACTTCATCAACTTTAACTCTAATAATTTTACCTATTTCAGATTTAATTTTAGTATTAAGTGCTTTACCTACTACAAGATAATCTCTATTATTATATTGTTTAATAGGTTTAAATTCTTCATCACCTAATGGGCCAGCACCTAATGTATAACTAAATGTTCCATTTTTATTCTTTCTAATATCTAATACAAGTAAATCTAAATCTACAAACTTTTTCCATTTTACCCATTTAGGATTTTTCTTTTTACCTACTATATATGAAGATTTAGAATCTTTTATCATTACACCTTCTGAAGTAGGATTTTCCATAATAATCTTAGCATATTCTTCAATCTCTTCTAAAGAATCAGCGAATCTTGTATTAGATTTAGTTGGGAATTGTAAATAACTATCAGATAGTTTTGTAAATTCACCCATTAATAATCTTAATCTTTCTTCAAGTTTATTTTTCCAAATATGTTCTCCCCTCAATCTCATTATATCAAAAACATGTACTTTTAATTCAAATGCTGAATCATCTTTTTTTGAATTAATATAAGAAATAGTGTCTGCTCTATGTAACGGTTCGTCATTTTCATAAAGAACTACCTCAGCATCTAATACACATTCAGGAAAATCTTCATTTTTCATTATCTTAATTTGTCTATCAAATTTATTTGTAATATCTCTATTATTATAAGAATATACTTTTATTGTATCTGTTTTATGGATTTGAATTCTCATACCATCATATTTTTCTTGTACTACATACTCACCTGTAAAACCTTTTAATTCTTTCATATCGTCTATTTCAAAAATACGGTACATTGGTTTATTAGGTATAATAAAATTATTTAGTGTATCTTTTTCTTCTTTCAACATTTTAAGTATTCTTTTTGTATCTGTTAATTCTTGCCATTCAGCAGGACTATGCTCACTTGTATAAACTTCATACAAATGTTCTCTTGCCGCTTGCATTTTAGATTTTAATCTTTTAATATTAACTTCTTCACCGTAATTTTTTTCTAACCATTCAAAAATTTCTTTGTCTGTTAAATCTAATCCTACAAAACCTTCAGTAAAATTATCTTCTAATTTACCAAAATTTTGCCAAGTATCTAAAGAACCTCTACCCTCTCTATACGCCCAATGTAAAAACATAGCATAAATTTCTTTATTTTCTAATAATTTTTTAGGTAATTCAGCACCAAATTTTTTCCTAAAAGGGTCTTTAGAAAACGAAGATTGCTCTTGAATATTTTTTAAATTTTCATGTATTCTTTTTGCTTTAGCACCTTGCGGGTCTTTTGCTTCTTCACTATATAGTAAAGATTCAGATAGTTTTTCCCTTAGTAAATCCCCAATAGGTTTAGGACTATCCCATTTTTCTTGTAATCTTTCAATAACAGTTTCCCATTCATCTTTATAATCTTTAGGTCTTTCTCTTGCACTAAGATATGCAATTCTAACTTTATCATAAAGTATTCTAATTTCCCTTGATAGTGGGTCAATTCTTCCCGTAACAGGCAATATCAATCACCTATCTCATATCAGAAGGCTTTTGTGCTTGGGAAGCAGAAACTCTTGTAGTCATTAAATACTTTCTAAGTTTATTTGCTGCTTCTTGTAATGATGCTAATAGAGCCTTTCCTTCAGATGTACTCATAGGGTCTGCTTTATTTGTTATATCATCTTTTACTTTACTTGCAGCCATACCACCTGCTACTAATGCTACTTGTGGTAAAATATTTTCAATTTCTTCTTCATCTTCTTTAGAAATAGAACGACCTGTAAAATCTCTTGAGGTGTTTCTTGTTTTAACAAATCCTTTAGAAATAGTTTGTTCAATAGGTTTAGCAGTTGCTAATCTAACAACATCAACCTTTTCTGCTTTCTTTTGACTTGGAGTTGTAGGTTTTGTATTAGGGTCAATATTACTTCCTAAATGATTAGAAAGCAAATTTGCTAATTCTACTAATTGTGTTAATACTGCGGTTGTTCTATCATCCCCATGACTATGTACTGAATAGTCAAAAGTTACTTCTTGTTTTGCATCCCATTCCATTATTGTTCACCTGCCATTCTTACTACTAATTCATCTATTTCCGACCAATCCATTTTTGCTATTGTATCAGCACTTGGTACTCTACTTGCACTTTGTATTGATGGTTTTATTCCGTCTACTTTAACAAGACCGGATTTAAGCAATACATTATCTGCATTGTATACGGTTGTTTCTAAAGTCTTTATTCTTTCTACTAATTCTTTTAATAATAGTGTTAATTCTTCGCTCATTTTTTATCACCTAATTTTGGATATATCATTTCTCTTAATTGCTTGTATAATCTTTCGTAGTCTTTTCTTAATCTTGCTGCTAATTTTACTACCTTAATATTCTCATCTTCTAACCTAAGAATCTTTTTATTTAGTTTTTTATCTCCCTTAACAACACCTAAAGTTTTCAATACTCTAACAAGTTCCGATAACTTAAGGAAATCGTGCCCGAAGTATTCTGTGGGGTCTGCTATATTTAAAATTGCCTTAACCTTTTTCTTTTGTTTATTGTTTAAGGATTCTAAAATAATACCTACATCTTCTTTAATAATGATGTCATCCTCTTCACCCATTACTACCAACAAATTATCAAGTGACTTTTTAGTTTCATCTAAGTTTCTTCTAAGTAAGAGTTTTACGCCTGTCTTCTTTTGTTCTCTTTTAGGTAAAGTTGGCTTTGAAACCATAGGTGTCAGATATTTTACTTCTACTACGGGTTTTTCTTCTTTAAATAATCTTGATAATATTTTAGTTGAAGGGTACATACTTATAAAAGTACTAATAATATAAGATAAAACAGTTTCACCTTCTATTTTTTCACTAACCATTTCAATAATGTCATTTTCTATGGATTTTAATTCTTGAGCATTTCTTCCTGCATATTTTGTACTTAGAGATTTACCTCTAACAATATCTATTAAATCTTCAATAATATCAGTTCTTTCTTCCATAGTTTTATATTTTCTCATAAGTTTGCCAAAAGCAGGCCCTAATCTAAAATCAATAGTGCCTGTTTCAGTATTTACAACAATGTTTGATTTAATAGCCTTAACTAATTTAGGTAGAGTGTCTTCTTTAAACATTTTTAAACTTAAAAAATCAGAAGCGGCTGAATCACCCTTTGTTTCCATAAGACCATCTCTTATACCTTGCACAAAATAAGCAAAATTTTCGGGGTCTTCTTTGTTATCTAATTTGTAATGCCTTTCCCATACATTTCTATAAAGAGATTCAAGAGTACCCAAAGGTTTTACTTTAGGATATTCTGGTAATTGTCCCACAATTTTTTTAATATATTTGGTTTTTTCATCTTCTGGTAAATCTTCCCATTTATCTAAACCTTTTGTAAATCCTGATTTTTCAATCCAATACATAGGAATATCTCTAAGAATAGTACTATTGTACCAAGTGGGAATTCTTAAATCTAATTTTTCAAAACCCAAAAAATAATCAGTATTTTTTATTTTTAAACTTTCTGTACCTGCGTATTTAATAGAAATATGCTTCCTAAATATTTTTGATTTTCTTCCTACTTTAATACCTTCAGATTTTGCTTCAGCAGCATTAGGAGTTATTTTTGAAGAACGACCAATTTTCTTTTCTCTTTGTTTTTGTTCTTTTTCTAATTCTTCTAAAATTTTATTTAATTTATTTTTATCTTCAGAAGATAATTCTTCTTCGCTTAAAAATTTCTTTAGTCTTGGAATAGTTTTACTATCAGTATATTTCAAACTTCCTACAAAATCGAGTAATTTAGTCATGTTTCTGTAATCTTCAGGTCTTGTATTTACGGTACTTTTCATCCAATCTTCTATAAGAATATCTATTTTACTTTTTTTGTCCCTACTACCCATAAGTTTTTTAAATTTTTCTTGTGCCTTTTTCCATTTTTCATCAAAAATTCTTTTATTTCTATCTTTTATTCTTTGTCTTTCTAATCTTTGAGGTTCTCTTTCGGTATTTATTTGCCTTTGTTGTTCCATTCTTTTATCAAATTCTGATAGTCTATAATCCTCTAATTGATTTTTAACATCCTTTACAGTTTCATTACTGTGATTGTCTTCAATATATTGAGTAATTAATTGTGTTTCTAAATTTTCTAAAGGATATTTTTTAGCAATATCTTCACCAAGTCTTTTATTTAATGATTTTATCTCCGCTTCCATTTGTTCTCTTCGCTTTACTGCACCATAACCTCTTGTAGAGTCATCCAACTTTGCATATTTTTCTTCTATTTCTTCATATCTTTTCTTATATAGACTATTTGGATAATTAATTTTTTTATCTGCATATCTTGATTGACGAATAGCGTTTTCTATCGCATTTCTTTTAGCAGAAACAAAGTCCATCATTTCTTTTATTTCTTTGTCAGACAAAGCCTTAATAATATAATCACTATCTACTAAAATATAGTAAAGTCTTGTATAAAGACTCTTTCGTAAATTATCTATTAAGAATAAAGATTGCATATTTAAACTTCCTTCATCTTCTTATTTATTTTTGGGCCTCCTGTAATAAAACCCGGAATTGTTTGTTCATTCTGCCCTTTATTTACAGGTGGGTGTTCTTGAACTCCAGCAGGTACTGTATTAACAGTTTTTTTTGCTGCCTTTGGTTCAGTATTTACTTTTTTTCTTAGTGCATCTATTTTTGCTCTTGCTTGTTCTAATTTTCTATTAATTATATCGTTATTCATTTTAACCAACTCTCCTTTCTGTTCTTCTATCAACATTATTATTTGCTGCTTCTTTTGGTAATCCTGTATTTCTTTTAGGTGGCCCAACACTCATAGAAGGTTTATTTCTTGTTTCTGGTGCAATAGAACCGCCCTGTTGTCCTAATAATTGTTGTTCTTGTAATTGTCCTAATTGACTTGCATCTATATCTGTTCCTGCATATGGGTCTGTTTCTAATTTAGTATCTGATTTGCCATCCATAGGTTTATCTTTTTCTTTAGGTGGTGGTTTAGAATATATGAAATTACCGTCTTCATCCATATCTACTTCAAAACCTAAATTTTTAATTTGTGTAGCAAGATTAATTTCAATTTCTCTTCTTCTCAAATCGGCTACATTATCTTCTTCTTCTGAACGCAATAGTTTAAGTGACCAGTCAGTAATACCAAACTGTTTTAGTAAAAATGGAAATAGGTATTGATTATATACATTTTGTGCTAATTCTACTGAACGATTAGTTACAAGAATCTGCATACCTTCATTATTTAATCCACCACTTGTTGAAGTATCACCTTGAAAGATTTTGCTTACACCATAAAAAGCACCTATTCTATCTCTTAGGTCATCTTTAACATTTATGTAATCCATTTCTTTTAGAGTATTCATAAATTGTACCCATTCAATACTACCTTTACTACCGCCATCTGTTTCAATACCCATAATAGGAATATAGTGTGGGTCTTTTTCTAACTTTTCTTTGACACCTTTCCAATATTTTACAAGTGATTCCATGTTATTAGTTTGTACAGCAAGAATACCTCTTGGTGCTCTTGCTTTTGTATAAGATGTATTGATATAATTTTCCATAGCAATTAATGTTGTAATATGACTCCATAGAGTTAGAATAGGTGAAAAGCCATAAAGCCTTGAAGGGTTATACTTACTTAAATGCATAACTTCTCCTTCTACAAAGTATTGGTCTTTACCATGTACTCTATTAATATAATAAACAGGTTGTAATTTACTACCACAATGAGGACAAGGACTATCATTATTGTCAGCATAAATATCTCTATGTGTTACACAAGTGTAATGCGCTTCACCTCTATCTCCTTCTTCATCAACATCAATATACATTGTTAAAGGGTCGCCTCTATAAATTTCTTTTATTTTATGTAATGCTACATTACCTTGATTATCTAAATAATATTCTTTAACTAATATTAGGTAAGCATCATCAGCAATATTTAAATCTGATTCTAATTCTTTTAATACATCAATAAATTTTTGCTCAGAACGATTAACATACCCTTCAAAGAATTTTTTTGCATATTCTATTTGTGCGTTAGATGGGCTTCTTAATTTATTACTATTACAATTTCTACAAACATCAGTTTCTTTTTCATGTGTTGTACCGCATTCTTCACATATTTTATAAAACGATTTTTCCCATTCATAACCTCTTCTAAATATTTCTGTCTTTAGTTGAGTAATACAAGTCCTAACTATTGTTGATTGATTAGCAACATCATATAAAACAGGCCCAATAATATGTTGAACATTTCTTTTTTCTTGTATTCCTAAATTGTATACTTCTTTAGCAAGTGGGGTCGGTGTTCTTCTTCTGACAAATTTACCCAAGTAATCTCTTAAACCCATCAAACCACCCCACTTTCAAGACTATCCATCAATTGCATCTTACAATTATCATGGTATTTAACTACTACTTCGGGGTCTATATCATATTTCTCAAATTCTTTAGCACCTTGACCTCTTGAATCTTTCCAATTTTCATACTTAATTAGTTTAAATATTTCTTGAAGTCTTGGTTTTGCCCAATCTGTTTTCTTATGATATTTTTTGATTCTAATCGCCTCTTGTATTAATTTACCTTGAGCCTTCTTCATTCTTAAATGTGGTAAGCATTTTTCTAATATAGCACTAATATCATTTTGACTGTAAAAATTTAGTCTATGTTGGCTTCTATTATTATCTCCTACCTTTTGGTCTAAGTGAAGTCTACCACATTTTAATTCTTGTTCTAATTCTTGAAAAAATGCTTTACCTCTTTGACCCGTAGCAATCATACCTACTCTCGGTGCTGTTGATGAATCCATAGTAATAAAACCATCTGAATCAATAAAACCTGCTACATAAGAATATAAATCTTTTTTAATTAAGGGTTTAACTAAATAATATTCATTATCTACTTTAGTGGCATCTATCTTCATTAACATTTTAGAAATAGACTGTGGTGTTGATATTTTAGAATGACCATCTGATAACCTTGAATGTATTTCATTGGAAGATAAGCCTTGATTATTACATAAAATTTCTTTAACACTTTTTTCTATCATTTCTTTTTTACCCTTTCTAATAGATTGATGCGGAATATCTTTAAGTATTTTTCTTAGTTCTTTTTTACTTTCATTTAAAATAACACAATGCTTTGAGTATTCTGTACCATAATCCAAACTTTTCTTTTCTAAATCACTTTCCCACATTTTACAACAAAGTTCTATAATTTTAGTTCTTGTTTCTCCGTCTTTTATATTATGCAATTTTTGAATATGTGATGGGCTATACCCCAATCTACTAAATCCTGATTGATACGGCTTTAACCAATAAATTGAATCTAAACTTTTCTGAACATAATTTTCATATGCTGTAATTAAATAATCTATCCCTTTAGATAATTTATCTTTAGAATCTCCTTTTAATTTTCTTCTCATACCTCTTAATTCTTTAACTAAATCAGGAATATTCTTTTCAGCGACAATTGGTTCTACGGGTAGTTGTGTAATATAACTCGTTGCTTCAGATAAATTAATTTTTAGTGTTTTAGAAATTTCTTTTAATATCTCCACTTCATCTCCATATTGTGTAGTAATCCATTTAGATACATTTGATTTACCAAATGTTTGTTTAAGTTTTTCCTTAATAGGTTTAACAGATTCTTCTAACATATCTTGTTGTTGTTTAACCCTTTTGATTTCTTCAACATTTCGTTCTAATTCTTCAACATCAATTTCATCTTGTTTAAGTATTAATACCAAAAAAGCCACCTCCCTTACTCGGTGTAACAGTAGGAGAATTAAATAGTCCACTACTGTCAATGTCTATAAATGCATCGCTAAATGTTTTTGTTGCATAATTGGCTAATGCGAGAGCAATAACTATATCATCATGTGCGCCTACACCTTCAATTTTACCATGTGCATTAATACCAAAAGCACCTAATTCCTGTACTATCATATCTGTAACTGCTCTTGATTTTTCATTTTGTGTAGGTAAAATAAGTTTTCCATTGTCAATATTCATCTGTAAATTTAAAATAATCTCTTCCTTTTTCTTTCTACTCATAGTAAATTCTTTAACAGGAAAATCTGATATGTTTTTTAATTCCATAGCAAAAGCCTTAGCAAAGGTATTAGTTTCTATCATAACAATTTCAGGTTTATATCTTCTACACAATTCCATTATATGATTAATATGTTCTCGAAAGTCAAGACCCTTTGCTCTAAACATATGTACTACCTGCTTATTCATATTATCATCAACCTCTAAGACCATCATTACAGTATAGTCACCATTTGCAGAAATAGCAGGGTCATATCCTATGTAATATCTATAATCATCTCTCGCAACTCCCTCAAGCGAAGCATAGGGATTTTTACAGGCTTTGATAGCATCGGGGGCAAAAAGCATAGTATTTGTACTGATAGGAACACAAAGATATTCTCTTGTAAATTTAGATGAACCTATTTCTACTTTTCTTTCTTCGAGCATTTCTAAACTCCAACGATTAGGCCAAAGTGCTGAACCATCTTGTTTAATTGCAGGGTATCTCTCGACATTGTATGCGGGGTTTTCTTCCAATTGTACAAATATGTCTGTATAGGTAAATGGAGTTCCAACCATTCTTAGAGAAGCAGTATGGTGAAGTGTAGGAATCATATCTCCCCAAAACCAATCCGTAACTCTTTGAATAGCCGTCATACTAAATTCTTTTAGAGGGTCATCAATAATAATTTCTTGAGGGTGTAGACCACGAATCTGAGAACCTACTGAACGCTCTAATATTTCATTACCATTAGTTAATCGCATAGCCCCAACAGCCCAACCACCTCTCGGTTTAAACTTCTTTAATTGTGGAATATTAGTGAACATTCTATCTATGTCTTTCATATGTACCATTGTCTGTTTATGGTTAGAAGAAATGTAAAGCATTTGATATGGCGGTTCTTGAAAACATAATTGATAAACACACCATGAATGGAAAAAAACTGATTTTCCGTGGTCACGACTACAAATAATTACTGTGCGTGAAGTATTATTTACAAGGTCTAACCATTCCTGATGAAAATCTGCTAACTCATAACCTAATACCTTTTCAAAAAAATAAGGAAAATTGTCTTTAGACATTTCTAAATCCATTTCTGTAAGTAAATCCATTACCTTCACCTACCTTTTATTATATCCCATGCTTTCTTCATAGCAATATTTTCATTATAAACAAACCAAGTTTTACCTGTTCCTTTTATTTTATTTAAACACCATTCTGGGATATTTTCAGAATTTTCTACATATCCTCTATTTCTATAATATTCATGTGCTGTTGATTTTAATCCTAATAAAACTAAAAATGGTACACCCTTTTCTTTAGCGAGTTTTTCTACAACATTATTTCTTTTATTTCTTAAAGCAGAATAAACACCATTTCCTCTTAAATTTATAGCATTACTACCTTCTTTTGTTACAGCAAGGCCACCTAAAACATAAGAACCTTGTTCTATAATAACATCGGAATGTATACCATAACCACAATAGCCTGCTAATTTACCTTCATATTCTTTAGGGGTTAATATCGTAGCAATAAAAAATACCCTATTTGGTGAAGTAAATGTAATTGCACTCATATCACCTCTTGACTTTCTTTCATAATTCCAATCTTCTTTGAACTTAGAAATATAAACTGATTCACTAACAGTTGCGGGTTCAATCTTAAATGTTATTTTCATCTAAATAACCCCTTAACTTTATACACTATTTCGGTTGATAAACCTAAATTATTTGCTATATCATTAAAGGAAGATTGACTTTTAACTATATTATAAATATCTATACCATATAAATCAACATTATTTTCTTTTTCTATTAGATTAACAACATATTCTATATCGTCTATTTCTGAAATATCATATCTTGCATAGTATATTTGTTCCCCATTCATTTTTCTAATCATATCTGTTGCTTGAAGCATAGCATGGGTTATCGGCCCTGTTAATTTTAAATCACTACTTTTTAATCTTTTAATTAATCTTTCGTTTTGTGTTTTTATACCTTTAATTGTTGATTCGGCAACAAATCTTTCCCATTCTGGTGAATCTACTAATCTAATTAGGCTTTCAACAGAAGCCCCTGTTTCTTCTTGTTTTTTATTCCAATAAGGTAAAGGTTCTCCCATAAATTCTATTTCATTCAATTCGCTATCACTTTCAGTTGCCTTAGCAATTTCGTATAAAGTATCACCAAACATAATTGTTGTATTATCTATAATATCCGGCATTCTAACATTATCATCTTCATCAACAATAGAATCTACATGAGAGAAAAATTTTGTATAAGCATCAACAGCATCTTCAAATTGTGTATTCAAACTATCGCTGTAATATAATTGTTCTTTTACAGATAGTTTATATAAAAATGAATTTATTTTAATGTAATCATCAAGTTCTACAATAGGTTCAGACCCTGCCGTAATAGCCCTTCTTGCCATACTTACATTACTACTTTGTAATATCTTAGGAAAATCTTTAAATTCTTTAGATGTATAGAATTCAGGTAAATCATCAAACAATACATTTTTACTTGTTAGAGGTTTAATAATATATTCTTCTATCAATTTTATTAAAGGTTCTATTTCTTTCATTCTTTCTATATTTGCTTCTGCTAATCTTGTTATTGTTGGTCTTGTGATACCGCCTAAAAATTGATATTGTGTACCTGTACCTTTACCCTTTTTACCACCAAATTTAGGTTGATAGGGGCGTTCTAACAATTTTTCTACTTCTGATTGCAATTCAATAAACGAACCAACATTACTAAAGAAATTTTTAATATTATCATTAACAAATTTAGAAGCCTCAGAATATTTATTAAATGTTTTTTGTTTTGGGCCAGCACCATTTTCATAATAAAAAATTGTAATGGCTACACTTAAAGAATCAAAATATTCTATGGTTTCATTATTATTCATTAAAGGTAAATAAAATTCATTTCTTTCTATCATTGAATTAACTGCTCTTGAACTTTTATAATTATCCAAAAACTCATCTAATTGATTATCAACAATTTTCTTTAAATCTTTTGTAAATTTACCTAATTTACCCAAATTAAGTTTACTTTCTATTAACTCCTTTGCTCGACTTATAATTTCATCAGTATATTCTCCTGAAATATTATTATTATTAATTAGAATGCTAAATAATGGGTCTACAAATTTTTCAACCATAGTCCTATCAATCATTTCTTGTGCTTGTTCTATTTCTTCTGTCAAGTCATCACTAACAGTAGTATCAATATAACCTATCGGAACACCCGTATCATAATCAGCAAAAGTACCGGAAGCACTTTGTTCTCTTGCATCTGCATCACTCGAAGCATCTTTTAATTTTTCTTTTATTTCTTCAGGTATTTCTTTCCCTAACATATTAAAAAATTTCTTAAATAATTTCAATGCCATTCTTTCGTCAGACTCATCTTCTATTTTAACAGAACTAAATTTAACTATGTAAGAAGGAAAAATACTATTTGATGTTAGATTAGCAAATGCATCTTCGTAAGGATTACTTTCTTCCGCCTGTTCAATAACATTAACTCCCCTTTCTCTAAAGGCTGCTAATAAATCATCTTGTAGACCATCCACCGCATTAACCGCATCACTAAACTCATCAAATTTATTTTCTATACCTTCCCAATAATTATATATTTTTAATCTTGATTCAACTGGCATTACTGAAACATTCACTAAAGATTCTTCTAACAAATCTAAAGTTTCAAAAGATGGTACTTCTGCTCTTGTTAGTTTGGTATCAGTATCTCCTTTTTCTAATACTTTTAACAATTTTTTAAAAGATTGTTTTTCTTTATCTGTTAATAATACTAATCCTGTTCTTGGATTTTTTTCAGCGTTTAAACCTTCGCTTAATCTTTCAATAATCTCATCCTTGTTTTGCAAGCCTTCGTATGTTAATTCTATAATTCTTGAATTATCTATTGCATCTATTACACCTGCTCTAAACCTTTGTCGATTTGTAGTGGGTACTGCTTGTGCTATTGTCCTTTTATCAAACATAAAATAATCCAATAACTTATCTACATTAGGGTTTGTACCAAAAAAATATTTACCATCATCTAAGTAATCTCTCAGATTAGTCATTATTATTTCAAACTGTGTATCTGTTAATTCAAACCCTTCGCTTTCTAATAAATCTTTGAAACGCTCTTTTCTTGCATCAGACATCCTTTCTCTTGATGCTGCATTTAAGAGTTGTTCTCTTAATTCTTCAGATAAATCTTTCATGTCTATCATTTATTAAAACCCCTCAATAGCCTCTCTTAGTGTTAGTGTCTTGACCTTATCCATATTTAAAGATGGTTCTTCAGAAAAGTCATATTCTTTCTCAAAGGCATAATATTTTAGTTGTGCATCTAAATCTGTTTCATCAAACATAGATTCGTCTAACTTGTATGTTGTTTTATTAACTTTGATTTGTTTAGGTGGTTTAGGTGGTATTATAAATTTCTTTAACGCAAGGTAATCTCTTATACCTTTTGACCTACCACCTATTTTTATTCCTGAAGGTCTGTATTTATCGGTAGTATCTTCAGCAATCAAAATAATATTTTCCGCAATTTTTTCTGCAACTGCTTCTTTTAAATCCATCATAGCAAAGGATAATTCATCTTCTATATTTAACATATATGCCTTTGTACCAAACCATGATGATTTTAAATTATCATCAATAGAATCCATAGCATCTATATCGCTAAATATTTCCTTTCTATTTTCATCGTCATCGGGCTGTAAATCTATTTCTCCACCCTCTTTTTTAAATAATTCATCTATACCTTCAAAGAATTTTTCTAATGACATGTTAATATTTTGATTATAGTTTCTTAATGCAGAATTTGTTAAAACTTTCTTTATTACTGTAAGTAATGCTCTCATAGAGTCAAAAAATGTAGTTTCCGTTGAATCAGCAAAAATTCTACCTGAAGGCAAATAGCCTTTAAAGTCGCCCAATGTTCTAAGTCTTTCACCTTTATCTCTACCTTCTTCTGGGCCAAAATCAATATAATAATCAAAAAATAATGCTAATAAATTTCTTGAAAGTATATGTGAACGGAAAACAGTATCGCCACCTAAATTTTCTATAAAATCATTTATTTGGTTTGAAGTCTTAAAAGAATAATTTATATTCATAGCACCTTCAACATTAACAGGGTTCTGCGATGGGTCTAAAGTTTTAGAATCGCCCCCTTGATAAGAATCTTCTAATCTTCTTCTTGATTTAAGCCATGTTTCAAAAGATTTGTTCCAAGTTTCATCCCCACCTCTAACTTTACCTTTTAAATTATCTATCATCTTAGATTTATTTCTTCTAAATTCGTCGTAACTATCCCCTTTATTTTCTATAATTTCTTCTGCTTTAGTTTGCGAAGGTAATACTATATTAAATAATTCAAAGTCTTCTCCATCTGAATCATTTGCATTTTTCATTCTTTTATTAACTTCCTTAACAGCCCAATCATGTAGATAATCCTTTCTTCGTGAAGAAGGACTCATACCCTTTCTCGCAACATCTATATTTCTAACTAAAGCATTTATACCCATATCTCTACTTAATAACATATAGACTATTTCAGTAGTAGTACCTTTTAATGAAGATATAAAATCTATTGAAGAATTTGTTTTATTTAAATTATTAACCAATTCTATAAATTGTTGTTCTGTTAATGATTTGATTTTATTTACTAAATCATCAGTAATCAAATATTGCATAGACTTTCTTTCACCCATTACAATATTTCGTGAATCTCCTACTTCTCTTGTTACTTCTCTAAAGCCACCTTCTTGTTCGTATTTTCTACTTGGAGAAATCTCTTTACCTTCTCTTGTTACAAACTTACCCTTACCTCTTTTAACAGTAATATTTCTCATACCTTCTGTCGTGTATTTAAATTTATTACCTTTATTAAAGAACTCAAAAACCTTTTTATCAATATTACCTTTAACATCACGCTTACCTCTTAAATCAAAAACATTCTTTAAAAATTGTGTGTCAGGATTTTCTATTGAATCTTTGCCCATTCTATTAACCCAACCTCCTGCTCTTGACCAATTACCATCGGTTGAAGTATTAATAAAATAATGTAATGCGTACAACAATTCAACGGATGGTTCTGTTATCATTTTTTGATATAAAGCATTAAGAGTTTCAATAGTCCACTCTTGATTTGTTTTATCATCGGGTGAAACTAACTCCCCAAATGTTATTCCTCCTATTGTTTTATTTATTAGGGGGTTTTCATCTGTTCCTTTAAGAGCCTGCAATTCTTTTAATCTTTCTCCTACAATTCTAAGACTATCTTCTCTATCTTTACCTACTTTACTAAATCTACCTTCTATCATTCTATTAATAATACTATTAGGTGCATCTTCACCTTGAGCAATTTTATTGTATGCAGATTTTAATTGTGTAAGGGCTGTATCAATATTTTTTATTTGGACTTGTCCATGTACCTCTACTATCTCATCTATTTCTTTTTTAGAAGGTAAGTTACCTTTACTAAATTTTGTTTTGATAGCACCTGCGCTAATTATATTAGGTGTACTATCTTCTTTTAGAATTAGTTTCCAATTCATAGTACAACCTCACAATTGAGATTGTACCAAACCTACTACTACCAAAATAGAAGGAACTGCAATAAGAATTTGCTTTTTATATTGTTTAAGTTTAGCAAGAATCTTATCAACCTTTTTCTCACTAATAAGTCCTAAATCTTCTGCAATATCAAGGGCATCTTCTACTAAATCTTCTACATCTTCTACTGTTTCTGTTATTTCCTTTTCTGTTTTCGTCATTATACCACCTCAATAATCCCAATTTCTATCTTCTTTTTCAATAGGTTCTTGTGCAAAATTGTTTAATTCGTTTTTAACTTGCTGAAGTGTTTGTAATGATGCTTTCAAAGATTGATTTACTTTATTGTACCTAAGTTGTCTTTCAGCATCAGTTTGTGCCATGTTCAAATTAAGTTTGTAATTTCTAAATGCCTGATTCATTTTTTCACCTAAATCATTTATTTGTTTTACTATTTTTCTATACCTTCTACCTCTACCAAATATTTTCAAGTACCAAGGTTTTCGTTTATAATTTTCTTCTATTGACCTTGCTATTCCCATTAAATTGTTATATGCTTTTATCATACCCGTATCATCTTCACCCTGATATTTAACGCCTCTTTGACCCACTTCATTTTCATAATCAACTAACGCTTGCATTGTTTGTTGTGCCCATCTTCTTGCTATATTTAATCCTACCATTTGTTGTTCTTCGGATAATTCACTAAATCCTTCTTTTGGAGTTGGACTCTTTCCTTGAATAGGGCCTTGAGTACTTCTATTTTCAAGAGGTTTAACGCCACGCAATCGGTCTAAGTACATATCATTATCTCTAACTGGATTTCTGGGAGTAACAAATTCCATATCCCTAAAATCCAAAGGGGCTTTCTTTAATTGATTTTTCCATTTTTTCATTTTATTCACCTTGTATTGTTTCCATAGTGTTGCTATGAGTATTGTTTTCTGCTTCCATAGACATTTGATGTTTATGCTGTGCTTCTTCTAAACCTCTTCTATGTTCATATTCAGCAGGAACTTCTACAATTTCATTTGCTTGTTCTGCCTCCCATGTTCTAAGTAGAGTATTAAATGCGGGTGCGGCTATTCCCCCAATAATTGCTATCAAAGCAATAAAGCCATCTAAATTAGTTAGTACTACATCGGGCTTTACAATACCTGTATAAACAACAGCACCTGAAGCCAATAACCAAAGATAAATAGCGGGTAATACTGTTTTATTTACTAATTTATCATTAAATGATTTTTCTTTTTTACTCATTTTACATCACCTGTGTACCAATTAATATCGCTGATAAAGAACTTAATAAACCGAGTATCACCTTTTTCATTAAATCAAAACCTTCACCTATTAGATGATTTTGAGCATCTATTGATGTGGCTAACTCGGTTAGTCTGGTACTTAACTCTAACTGATTATCAGTTAATTTTTCTAAAAGCATTTCATGTCTAATAATTTTATCTTCCATATTATCCATTCTAACTTCTTGTGCTGTTGTCAAATTATTCATCCTCCAACTCGTAATAAAAATCATCTTTTCTATGAATATTTGGGTCAAAGGCTTCAGCCTTTTCTGTATGCCATCCAAACAAATAATTTTTTACAGATGCTGGTTTTTCAGTTAAACCCATTACTCCTAATTTTCTAATAAGGGCTTGTTGAACTTCTCTAACTGTAACTTTACCATCTTGAGAATTTACATATTTGTCAATTTCATCTCTAATTGCTTTTCTTGGTATTTTTTTCTTTGCTTTAGATAACGGTTCTCTATAACTATATGTTGTAGGGTATCTACCAGAAACTACAATATTAGTATTTTCTTCTAAAAATTTTCTAAGTCTTTTAGTTGTCATTTGTGCGGGGTATAAATATTGTAAATGTCTTTGAATATCTGCTATCGTTCTTTTAGGATTCATTTTAATAAATTCCATAATAGTATCTGTTTGTTTAGGCTTGGCTTTTCCGCCACGCTTTAAATTCTTTCTCCAAGATTCGTCAGCCTTCAATATATTTTTCCAACTCATTGTAATTCCTACCTAATCATCTTCAATATCACCATATTGCATGAGGTCATCTACCAAAACATGACCCAACGGTGCTTTATCCCACGAATCTTTTGATTCTTCAGGAACATCTTTTAAGTCTGCTTCTAATTCTAATGCTTCATCTTTAGTTAATTGTAAAACTCTTCTGTCTGCACCTATACTTTTATATTCAGCATAATTTTCTGCATAATCTCCAGCATCGTTATAGTATGCGCTATATAATTCATATATTTCTCCTTCTTTATTAACCCAAATAGGGTAATCCCAATCTCTTCCGCCCCATCTATTTACATTACTTCCTCGAGCCTTTAATATATTTTTCCAACTCATGATAATCTCTCCGCTACACTATCTCTTATCTCAGTCCATACTTCAGGATATTTTTCTATAAGAACTTTTTGGATAATTTCTACTTGTTGAACAACAACAGTTTCTTCTCTTTTATGAACTAATTGTCCTTTAAATTCTAACATATACTTAAGAGATTCTCTAATTTCTTTTGCTAATTTAGTTAATGAATCTATTTGTTTTGTACCTAATTCAGTATTTTCTAATAATTCATTTACTTTATTTTGTAGTACAGTTACATTACCTGATAACATATCTATTTCATTTAAATCCATTCTTGCAACTTCTAAAGCACCATGTTGTTGTACAATAGGCTTTAAATGTTTTTTCATATGTAATTGTATTTGTGCTTCTGAACAAGATATTATTTCTGCCGCATCAGAAACTTTCATCGTACCTTCACTAATTGCTATTTCTATTTCGGCTCTATTAGGATATGTACATACAGGACAAGAAGGGTTAGAATTATCGTGATAATCCCCTAAATGATTTTGCATATGTTTTTTAGAAGTTCCTGCCCACCAATTATTCTGCTTATCTAATTCATCACAAGTAATATTTCCAGCAAGTATGTCTTCTTCTAAACCATCACGGTCTTCGTGTTGGCATAATTTACAAGACTTTCTTACTTTCCTTGTCATTTAAATCAATCCCTATCTGTAAATGCGCCTCTTCCTTTTTTTCTATTATCTTTTCGAGTAACAGTTTTTTTATCTTCTTCGGCTAATGCTTTAAAATCTGCACCTGTAATTTTATGTTTAGGTTCAGCCGCTTCAGCAATTTTCTTTTGCTTAGGGCTTAATTTTTTTTGTTTTAATACATTTTTCCAACTCATTGTAATTTCTCCTTTAAATTTATTTTCTCTTTTTTCTTTCAAAACTAATCCGGGTTTTGCTGTTCCATCTTTAGCCTTTGGAGTTTGATAATTTTTCATTTCTTGTCCTAAAACTTTTAGAACCTGTACAATGGTTTTATTTAGAGCAAGATTATTTTTTGGAAATCTTAGTTTAACAGTTTTTAATTTTTCAACACCTTCAACCCTATCATACCCTTTAGCAAAATTAAGTAATCGGGCTTCTTCTTCATTTCTTATAGCATAACTTTCATTAGTAAAAGCAGCATTTAATCTATCTTTCATAGGTGCTCTTGATTTCCCTGCGGGATAAATATTAGGATTTTGTAAAACTTCTATAACTTTTTCTTGAACACTTTTTATTTGCGCTAATTGAATTGGCCCTTTTGAATTATTAAAGATAGCAATTCTATTACCATCACCCATTTTAATTTTATCTACACCTTTTAATGCTTTTTTTGCAATAAATAAAATACCGCCTTTTCCTTCATTAGTTTCTCCCACGCCTGTAATTGCTTGCCAAAGTGGAGGTCTTGCTTTACCTTGTGATTTATTAGTCCATTCATCTTCGTGTTTAGCAACCTTTAAATTTTTATTGGGTTTATTTTCATTAGCCCATTCTACATAATCATTATATGCTTTTGTTCTGTAATGCCCATAAACTGTATCTCTTACTATATCAGGTGCTTTAGGGTCATCAGTTTCGTTAAATTCTACAACAGTATTAAAAGGTATATTTCTTGGATTCCATTTACCTTTATCTCTTGTTAAAGTTTCTTCCATACCATCTATTGCTTCTTGTAATTGTAGTTTATGTTCTGTTTCAATTGTATCGCCATCAAGTATTTCTGTTAATGCTTCTAATAAAGCACCTAAACCTTCAATACTTCTTGCTTGGTCACGGGCAAAGGTAGGGTCACCATGATTTAATACTGTTTCTAAAACAGTTTTAGGTTTATTACCATCTTTACCCCCTACAATTCCCCACTCAGAACCTTTATTCCATTTTGTTTTCCAAGCATCATAATCTCCTTTAATTGCACCAATATCAAAATATTGGTCTACATTATCAAAATCTGTGCCTTCAAACTTACTCATTTTAATCACAACCACAAGGAGTTGTTTTATCTTTACATCTACTACAAGGTGGTTTTACTTCAGCGCATTCATCACAACATGGTTTATTTCCAAATGCTAAATTATGTATTGCTGGACTAAAACCTGCTTGAGAAGTTAGTGCTACACCATGCCCTTTAGATAATATAGATTGCCAGTTGAGTTCTCCTGTATAAGTATCGTTAGATTTATACTTGTCTTCAAATTTTTGTCTTTCTTCATCTGTCATTTCTCCTGATTGTATTTCGGGTCTATTAGCCATTTCTGTTTCAAAATTAGGGTCTTGGCCTAATTCTTCATATGTTGTTTGGTCTGCAATATCAGGGTTCATTTCCATTCTTTGTTGCATTTGTGGGTATCTAAAAGCAAAAGCAAAAGAAACAGCACCTGTAAATTCTTTAATTAAATTTGTCATTTGAGGTGAAGAAGTTAATTGTTGTAATTTAGTTTTAATAGAATTTTTAATTTCTGTTGCAGTAACATCGGGTGTGCCATCTGAATCTAAATCAAATAATTCTAATGATGCTTTATCTTGTGAAATAACATCTGTTAGATAATCATCAATATTACTTAATATTGATTCTATATCTCTTATTATTCTATTTGATGTGGCCGCCCACATATCTTCTGTAAATTCTTTAGGTACATCTCCTAATGGGTCAAGTTTTTCTTTGTCATATTCTTTTTCAGGAACATCTGCTTCATTAGTTGCCCTTATATTATTATATACTGAATCAAAAATACCAGTCATTAATTCTTCAGATATTTTTAAACCTGAATCATAAACCCTTTGGTAACCGGATGAAAGAGTAATTCTAAGAAGATTTGTTTCTTCATCGTTAAACTTAGGGTCTTTTGTGATAGCATCCATAAAACCTTCAATTACACTATCAATAATATCTTGAGTTATTTCTACACCTAATTCTCTAATTTTTGTTTTTACCTTTGTTGGTTTTCTTCTTATGTTAGCGAAGCCTCCACCTCTACCATCCATTTCTGTATATTCAGCCCCAATACTACTTAACATATCTTCCATTGTTGCTTCAAGACTAATTTTAAACCAATTGACTAATTCTGAAATTTTAGGGTTTTTCCTATCTTGTCTAAATTCTTCCATTCTTTTATCTCTTTCTTCGCCTTCTAATGGTTTTCCTTTTTCATCTCTTGTAATAGGTTGTCTATCTTCTCCGTATGGTTCTTCAATAAAACCATATCCCTGTACGAATTCTTCACCATCGGGTTTCATAAAACGCTTACCGTATTCATCCTCATCGTCATCTTTTAGAATATCTTTCCATGACATATTATTCACCTTTTAAATATCAAAATCCTTCTACTGGTAAATCATCATCATCCATTTGAGGCGGGTTATAAGATTGTAATTTAGCCTCTTCGGGTGACATTCCTCTAAACATCAATTCTGCTAAATATGCCGCTTCACGCTTCTGTTCAGCATTTAAAAAATCATCAAATTTCAATCCATGCCTTTCTCTTACTATTCGCTTTGCTTCTGTTTTTACCTTGTTTTTGAAACCTTTCGGTTTAAGTATTCCGAAGCGGTCTTCACCTTTTAGTATATCTTTCCAACTCATTTTTCTTCCCTCTTTAATGCTTTTGTTAAAGTATCTATAATATTCAAAGGCATACCTAATTCTTTTCCTTTTTTAGTAAATGCTTTAATAGCATCTTCCCAGTCTGTTATTTCCTTATTAGTTATACTTTTTAAATATTCTTCCCATTTCATCTAAAATCTCTCCTTAGAGTATCTTGCCAATTAGTAGACATTTCATTCTTTTTACTTGCACAATACATCCAAGTTTTTAACGCTTCTGCACCTGCTTTTTTGGCTATTGTTGCTACACTACTTAATAACGATGTTTTCATTTGGTCTATTCTAAAATATCTACCTATAATTTTATTTACCGAAGCCGTAGCAAAACTTCCCGGTCTCATTTGATTTAATTTTTTAAGTAAATCTAAAAAATTTCTACAATCTAAATTAGAAGGGTCTAATGTATAAGCAACATATTCTCTATTAAGATTATTTATACTTGGTATTTGGTCTTCTACTGACTTAATCCAAGAATCTTTTGCCAATTCACAGCAATCTCCTGCTGAACCTTCTAATACATCTTCCATATCATGTTCAGAATAAATAAATTCTTCTGTTTCTAATTCTCTATCAGGTTTGAAGTTTGGCATCCTTACCATTTAATCACCTTTTTTTACCTGTAACAAAACATTTTTTAGTTTTAGATTCTCTTTTATCTAATTCTTTAGATTTAGAATCAAACCAAGAATCAAGAAAATTGCACCTTGTCATAGTTTTCCCCTAATTAATTAAAAACTTAAACTTCTTTATAATAATTACTGTCTAATTATATTTATTAATTCTTCTGCCATAGCCCTTATATCTGCATCACTAACAGCACTAAGAAAATCATTTAACCAATCTTCAGCAATTTTTTTGGGGTCATCCTTAACCCCTAAAAGTAAAGTATATACCTGTCTAAATGCTAAATTAACATATTCATTAAATCTTAGATAGACAATAAAAGCACCGCTACCATCGTTACTTCTTGGGCCAATACCAATAAGTATATCTGCAATTCCACTTCTTTCATAATCCAAATCCATTGCACCGTGATATTTTCTATTATCTCCAAACCATATATCTGAATCTATAACGCCATCTTTTGTATTTTTAATCCAATCTAATACTTTACAAGCAATTTCTTCATCTTCAAAAGGTATAAACTGACAATACATAGTAAGACCTAAATGTTCAGAAAGTTTATTCATATGATTATCTGGTGTTAATATTACTTTAACACCGTATTCATACCCCGAACCTTCATATTTTAAATAATTATTTTTAAGA
>TARA_R100000734_G_C3319302_1_pt1 | contig 24298 bp, 26 predicted proteins | sample TARA_R100000734 | Tara Oceans TARA_R100000734 (sample SAMEA2623290) | marine metagenome | biome: marine biome (ENVO:00000447); feature: surface water layer (ENVO:00002042); material: "saline water (ENVO:00002010), including plankton (ENVO:xxxxxxxx)" | depth 5 m | reverse complement strand
TTTTAATGGTTTCCATATCTTCGTGTGAACGAATTTTATCTGAGTAGTCAAAACCGTCATACAAACCGTATAACATATTACCTACACCACCAAAAGGACTAACACCATCTATGCCGAATAGTTCTGTTGTTGCCTCACTAATACTTCTTAGGGTTTTTTTACCCATACATTCGTGTCTATTAAAATATTTCATAGTTGTTTAATTTTTATAATACTAAATTACAAAAAATTTTTTAATCTACCAAATTTTTTATAAGATTTTTATATTTTCTATTGTCAATTTTTTAAAATTAGGGTGTAATGGATGAGATTTATCGATTGATATGTGTTTAGAGAAATATGGATGAGACTTAGCCCAACTCCAATCTACGTAATAAAAAATTTCTTTAGTAGTAGGATTAATTAATTTTTTAACATAATCCTTTTTAATCGTTCTTGGTACGTCAACTCTTTTTTTATTCATTACACTTTTTCTGTAATTAATACATTGTTTACTATTATATATCAAAGAATCCTTTTTTTGACAACATTCCGCAGTCAAACCCTCAAAAACTATTTCACATTTAACAGTATCTATCTCTCTTTGTACCCTCAACTCAAACTCAGTAGTCATATTAATTCTATTAGGGTTTTTACTATTAGATTTGACTTTACTAATTTGATCATTCAAATAAATTTTAGGTGAATATTTTTTAGAGGATACAACTCTACCAAAATGAACATCCCCATTTTTAAAAGTTGTTTTATAAATTTTTGAGTAATCTGATAAATTTAACATATTATTAACATTTAGTGGTTTGATGTGACAAATATACAAAAAAAATTTAAACCACCAAATTTTTATTAAAAAAAAATATATTTATTATTATGGAAAAACATTTTCTAAGTGAAATTATTAGAATAAAATCTTTATTTAATGAAGAAAGATTATACGGTAATATAGTTACAGAACAAGAATTACCAGGACCCAATTATTATGAAATACAAAAATTTATAGAAAAACATACGGGCATAGATACTGGTGCGCCTGGATTTGGTGATATGACTGCAAAAGCACTAGGTGTTTATTTAATGGGTGATAATAATACTATTAATAGTGTAGAAGACCTATCAAAAGTACTATCTGACTTTGGATTTGAAACTAACGGTGATCAATTTGGTATAGATTACGCAAAAGCAGTCTCAAACATTATAAAGTTTGTTGAGGGTAAGACAGAAGACATCGTAGAAATTTTATCTACACGAGAAAATAAAGATTTAATAATAAACCTTATAAATACGGCAGTTAACAATCAATTACCTTTTGACGATAAAACTAAATTAGGTGAATTTTTACCTGTTAAATCACCGGTTAATGTTGGATTTGTAAAAACACAATGGAATAAATTAAGAAATGTTGATGTTAAATATGAAATAAATGAGATTATATTTAAAGATTATAATTTAAATGATGGTACAATCAATATTTCTATTAACGGAGATTTAAATATAGGTGGTGCTATTTACTTCGAAGTTTATGGTTCCGGTACGGTTTCCATAGAGATCGTAGATGATAGATATGTGAATATTAAAATAGAATCTGTTAACTTAAGTACTAAATATCAGTATATTGATAGTTTTATCGATGTAGGTTTTCAATTAAAAGATAATTTTGTTAGATTACTATTCGCACAAAATCGTTTTCCAGATATTGGTATTTTTGGTATTGGTGAGGGATATACTGAATGGGGACCATATTATTATACTACACCTATTGAAGAAGAAATAAAAGCGATACCGATTGAGCCTATAGATTTAGAACCCTATAAAAAAGATTTTAAAACAAACGTTGTAAAAAATTTATAAATAACATTTATTAATAAAGTTTTTTTACTTATATTTTAAAAAAACTTTATTATGAGTAAATTAAAAATTTTAGTAGTACCTAGTGATAGAACAGGTGTATCTTATTACCGTTCTACAATACCCCACATTAAATTACAAGAATATTATCCTAACGACTTTTATGTAGATATAGATTATGAGCCAGATTTGGAGAGTGATGATTTCTTAAAACAATATGATTTAATTCATTACCATAGAACATTAGGTCCATATGAAAAAATAGAGTCTGTTCTTAAGAGATGTGATGAGTTAGGTATAACCACTATTATGGATATTGATGATCATTGGGCACCGGGTCCTGATCACCCAGCTTGGGCAATTATTAAACAACAAAAATTAAATAAAAAGATTGCAGATAATTTAAAAATTGCTCGTAACATAACTACAACTACACCTATTTTTGCGAAAGAAATAACAAAATTTAATCAAAATGTATTTGTTTTACCTAACGCAATTAATCCAGAAGAAAAACAATATAAAAGTAATACAGAAAAAAGTGATAGAGTTCGTATAGGTTGGTTAGGTGGATCTTCTCACTTAAAAGATTTAGAAATTTTATCTGGTGTAGTAAGTAGTATCAAATCTGCAGGTTTAATAGATAAAGTACAATTTGTATTATGTGGATATGATTTAAGAGGAACTATGACTGTAATTGATAGAGAAACTGGTAAACAAAAACAAAGACCTATTAAACCAAAAGAAAGTGTATGGTATAAATACGAAAAAATATTTACTGATAATTATAAAATTGTTAGTCCAGAATATAAAGATTTTTTACTTAAATTTGAAAAGAAAGAATATGAAAACGTAAAAAATGAACCCTATAGAAGAATATGGACTAAACCAATTACTAGTTACGCATCTAATTATAATCTATTTGATGTTTCTTTAGCACCACTTAAAGAAAGTGACTTTAATAGAGTTAAATCTCAGTTAAAAGTAATAGAAGCTGGATTTCATAAGAAAGCTTTAATAGGACAAGATTTTGGACCTTATCAAATAGACATTGAAAATGCATATGAAAGAGGAGGTAATTATAATACTGAGAAATGTAATGGTATATTAATACCTGAAAATAAAAATCATAAGTTTTGGTTTAAACATATTAAATATTTAATTGAAAATCCTAAAGAAATCGAAAAATTAGGTGAGAATCTATATAAAAAAGTAAATGGTAAATATGATATGAAATCTGTTTGTGAAAAACGATTATTACTTTACAAATCATTAATAAATAAAAAAGAACCTGCAAAAAATTTGATGTTTTAAAATAAATTAATTATTTTTAAAGAAAATTTAAAATTATGTCAAAAACAGTAGAATTAAAAGATAAAATATTAAAAAATAAACAAACTTTCTTAGAAAAGAATAAGTTGTATGGTATATTAAATAAAGAATTATTAGATTATTTAGGTGAAGATTTATTAACTGCACCTGCATCGACTATGACATCTTTACATAATGCTTTTCCTGGTGGGTTAATTGATCACGTTCTTAAAACCACCAAATATGCTATAGGTATAAATAAATTATTACCTGATAGTTTATCCGTAGATGCACAATCCATAGTTAAGGTGTGTTTTTTACACCAAATAGGTAAAACTTTTCTTTATAAATGGTGCGAATCTGAATGGCATAGAACTAATCAAGGAAAAATGTATGAGTTTAATGAAGACATTACTTCAATGAAAATAGGTGAAAGATCAGTTTATTACGCTATGAAATATGGTGTTACATTAAGTGAGGAAGAATATCAGGCAATAGTAAATTATGATAAACCTGATGATGACAAACAATCAAAATGGTATGGTAGTACTTTGTCTACAATACTTAAACAAGCTAATGAATTAGCGATAATAGAAGAAAAAAACAATAAGTAATGGGTGAAGAATATAATGAAAATAGTATTGAGGATTTAAATAAAATTTTAGATGAAATAACAACTATGGTTAACGAATATGGTAATGGAACTAACATCGATGATGGTGTCAATAACATTACTAACGTAGTTGAACATTATAAAAACTTACATGAAAATGGACAATTAAAAACTATTACTAAGTTTGTTAATAAAAGTAATAATCCTGATCCTACATATGCACATGTAGGTGATAGTGGTTTCGATATTAGGGCTTCATTAAAAGAATCAATAACACTAAAACCATTAGAGAGAAAATTAATACCTACTGGATTAAGTTTTGAATTATCTCCTAATACTGAACTTCAAGTTAGACCTAGAAGTGGTATGACATTAAAACATGGTATTACAGTATTAAATACACCAGGAACAGTAGATGAAGGATATAGAGGGGATGTTGGTATTATAGTAATAAATTTAAGTAATGACAAATATACCATTGAAGATGGTGATAGAATTGCACAAGGCGTTATTATGAACGTAGTAAATCAAAATGTGTCTCAATTAGTAAATAGTGAAGATAAAAATCTATCATCTACTAGTAGAGGTAATAGTGGGTTTGGATCAACAGGTAAAAATTAAAAAGTATGGGGAAAGAAGAAGAGATTAAAAAAATCGAAAAATACCTTCAAAAATTAGAGGTAGAATTAGTGATGAGCGAGTATAGTAATGGATGGCTTATAAAATGGGTGGAGGATAAAATGCTTGAATTAGAAGATCGGTTAAAACAATTAAAAAATGATTAGTGTTATATACTGTACTAGAGAAACTAAGCCCTCACATAAAGAACACATTATTAAATCATCTGGACTTCATAAACATATCGAAGTAATTGAAATAATTAATAATGGTGAGTCTTTAACTAAATGTTATAATAGAGGTATTAAAGAAGCAAAATATGATACTATTGTTATATGTCATGATGATATAATGATAGAAACTAAACAATGGGGTAAGAAATTATTAAAAATATATGATAGAAATCCTCAATATAGTATAATTGGTGTTGCAGGTACTAAAGAATTAAGTAAAAGTGGAAGATGGTGGGACAATCAACAAAAAATGTATGGTAAAGTTAAACACACCCATAATAATAAAAGTTGGTTAAGTGTATACAGTGATGATTTAGGTGACAACGTAGAAGAGGTAGTTTTAGTAGATGGATTATGGTTTTCATTTAAAAAAGACAAAATAAAAACTACGTTTAATGAAGATGTGAAAGGTTTTCATTTTTATGATGTAACTTTCTGTGTAGAAAATAAAATTAAAGGATGTAAGGTTGGTGTAATTACCAAAGTTAGAATTAATCATATGTCTATAGGGCAGACTAATGTAGAGTGGGAAGAAAACAGAAAACTTTTTGTTAAGAATAATGAACAAAATTTACCCATGCATGTAGATGAGAATTTTGAGAATAGAAAATTAAAAGTTTTATTGGGGTGTATGAATTATAATGGATTAACCGGATCTGAAATCTCAACCTTTGAATTATCAAAATCACTAAAAGAAAAAGGGTGTGAGGTACATGTCTATTCAAATATAGGGGGGATTTTAGAAAAAAAGGCAAAAAAAATAGGGATTAAATTACATAATTTAGATACTCCTCCTGGTTATAAAAAAGGTGATGGAAAATGGGTACTAAATATGAATGGTAAAATAATAGTTTCTGAAAAAAATAAACTTTATAAAATAAAAGATGAGAAATTTGATATTATTCAGATAAATCATCAACCAATAGGTAAGACTTTGTTAAATCTTTTTCCACAAAACAAATTTGTTAACATTGTACGTTCTAGAACTTTACCCGTAGAATATCCTTTATTTGATGAAAAAATTAAAAAATATATTGCAATAAGTGATCCAGTTAAGGAACATATGTGTAAAAATTTTAAAGAAATTAAAGAATCAGATATTGAAATGATATATAATATAACTGAAGATAAAAAAAATAATAATAAGAACGTTAAAGAAAGTATTAACATTGAAAATTTCGTTTTATTACCGGGTACAATGAATTATCTTAGAAAAGAGATGGTGTATGATATTACGGAAAAAACCAAATCAAAGGGGCAAAATTTAGTTTTAGTTGGTAACGATAATGATTTTGGTTATGCTAAAAAAATAAGTGAAGAAAACGAACACGTAACATATTTTGAAGAAATGTCAGATTTAAGTGAGTTATATGAGAAATGTGAAAAAGTATGTGGTTCATATTTAGGACGAACTTTAATAGAAGGATTTAAACACAATAAAAAAGGGATTGGATATTTAGTGGATCCCGCAGGTGATATAGAGGAAATAAAAGATGATATATTTCCAAAAGATATGAATTTATTTAATACAGATTATATTACAGAACAATATATAGATTTATATAAAAGAGTAATAAATCAAGTTGATGAAAAGATTAATACCCCTACTACTATTACACAAATGAGAGTAGCGCCAGGTTTAAGTTTTTTTAAAAATAAGTTATTAAAAAAATACGGTTTAAATGAATACACAGATATTAACAAACCTTGTATATTCAATGGAATATATACTATGCAAGATTATATGGCACTAATAAACCATAAAGGACATAAGACGGTTGTTTGGTGTGGTTCGGATGCACAATTTTTAAATAAAGATTTAATTAATCAAGCAGGTAAAATAAGACATATTGCGAAATCTAAATTCATCTCGGAAACCTTAACTAAAAAAAATATACCACATATATTATTACCTATAACACCTACAACACCAATTAAAAATTATAAAGAGAAAAAAGGTGAAAACATATACTTTTATAGTGGTGAAGATAGAATTAAATACGGTGGAGATTTAGTAGATATTATTAAAGAAAAAACTGATTACAATATCATAGAAGCTAATGCGAAATCGTTTAGTGAAGAAGAGTTAGAAAAAGTTTATGAAAGTTGTTTTATTGGTTTAAGGTTAACTAAACATGATGGTTTACCTAATACAGTTTTAGAAATGGGGTTAACAGGAAGACATTGTGTACATAATGGTAATACACCTAATTCTTTGAATTATAAAACAGTAGAAGATATTATTAATCATATAAATAATGAATATGATAAAAGAAATGAAAATAGTGAAAATGTCGCAGATGATATTATTGAATTTTTAGATGTTAATAACGATTGGTTAGATGTATACGATGAATATTAAAAATAAAAAAGTTTTAGTTCTTTCCCCACATACTGATGATTTAGAGTTTGGTTGTGGTGGAACAGTAAATAAGTTAATAGAAGACGGCAATATTGTTTATTGTGCAGCGTTTTCTGCATGTAAACAATCAGTTAAAAAAGAATTTCCTGAAGATATTTTAATTACTGAAATTAAAAAAGCTAGTAAGGTTTTAGGTATCCCAAAAGATAATTTAATCCTTTTAGATTATAACGTAAGAACATTTAATTACCAACGACAAGAAATATTAGATGATATTTTAACACTCAAAAAGAGTATACAACCCGATATAGTTTTTATACCTTCATTAACCGATGTACATCAAGATCATTATACTATTGCACAAGAAGGGTTTAGAGCGTTTAAATTTAGTAGTTTACTGTCGTATGAATTACCTTGGAATAATTTAACATTTAATACTACTTCTTTTATGAAATTAGAGGAAAAACACATTAATAAAAAAATTGAAGCGATAAAACAATACTTATCTCAATCTCATAGACCCTATGCTAACGAAGAATTCGTAAAGTCATTAGCTAGAACTAGGGGGGTACAGATAAATACTTTATACGCTGAATGTTTTGAAGTAATAAGATGGATACTATAACAAAAACAAAAAAATTATGAAAATGAATAATATATCAGAAAAAGCAATTATCGGAGAAAACGTTCAAATAGGAAGTTTTTGTGTGATAGAAGAAGATGTTATCATTGGTGATAACACAATTATTAAAAATTATGTAGAACTTAGAAAAAACACCATCATTGGTGAAGACTGTTATATTGATTCTAGAGTTTCTACTTCAGGAAATTGTAAGATTGGTGATAGAGTTACACTAAGATATGATTCAATAATCGCTAGAGGAGTAGAAATTGGTGATGATACTTATGTTTGTCCTAGAGTTATGACGAATAATTTAGATTCAGGAAAAATACAAATAGGTGGTGCTAAAATTGGTGCTAAATGTTTCATAGGCACTAATAGTGTTTTACAACATGGTATTTCTATAGTAAATAATACTACAATAGGTTCATTGTCTTTTGTCAATAAAGACATTATGGATAGTGGGATTTACTTTGGTAATCCGGCAAAGAAGTATCATAAAGAAAAAGAACTTTATGAAAGTAAAAGTTAAGGACATATTAAAACTAGGTAATGTAAAATTTAAAGATGAATGTGTTTTTGAAAATCTTAGAATTGGTAAAAAAGAAGATACATCTGAAGATTGTTTATATTGGGTTAAAAATATTAGTTTTTATAATAATTTTGTTAACGGAATTTTAATTATTAGTGAGCGTGATTATAACACACTAAAAAAACTTAAAAAATTAAACCCAAATATTATTCATTTAGTTTGTGAGGAAACTACCTCTAGGTTAACTTATATTTTAATTTTAAAATTAGTTGAGGAAAAAATTAATCCCACAAACTATGTTGACTATCATAAAAATAATTCACCTAATATTACAATAATGGATAACGTTCATATTTCTAAAAATGTTATTATAGGTGAAGGTACGATACTATATCCTAACGTAGTTATCCATAGTAATGTTACTATTGGTGAAAATTGTATAATAAGAGAAAATTCCTGTTTAGGTACTAACGGTATGGGATTTGAAAAAAACACAAATGATGAGTGGATTAGATTTCCTCAGATAGGGGGGCTTATAATAGAAGATAATGTAGAAATTGGTTCACATAGTGATATTAAAAAGGGTGCATTAGAAAATACTATTATTAAAAAAGGTTGTAAATTAGGTTCTTATACTAACATTGGACATAATTGTATAATAGGTGAAAATTCACTATTTACTTCACATTGTGTAGTTGCTGGTTCTAATACAATAGGTGAGAATTTTTATTGTGGTATAAACGCATCTTTAAAAAATGGTATGAATGTAGGTTCTAATGTTACTTTAGGGGCTAATTCTTTTCTAAATAGTAATGCAGATTCTAATAATACTTATGTTGGAACACCAGCAAAAATAATTAAAAAATAAATTATGTCGGTAGAAACAGTTTTATTTTCTAACGACTCTTCCTATGGGGGTATAAGTTTTATTGCTAACCACATAGAAAATAGTTGTACAATATTAGTTAGGTCGGTAAGAAGAGATTTTGATTCTATGATTAAAAATAAATTTTTTTATGAAAAGAATACTAAATTATGTGTTAACTTATTAAAAAATTCTAAAAGAATAATTATTTTTGGTGCAATATCTTTAGATAATATAGAATTAAAAAAATTTAAGAATAAAGAATTAATAATAGTAATAAGTGATGGTAGATTTTTAAAGAAAAATAAAAGAGTTAATAATATTTTAAAAAATAACCCTAATGTAAAAGTATTAATAATGCCTGATAAAATACCTTTTTTGGATAAATCTATTAAATATAAACCATATTTTCAACACATAGGAATACCATTAGATAAAGAAATACAAAAATATGAGGAACTTACTTTTTCTCATTCTCCAGGTTTAAAATACTCTAGTAACTTAAAAGGTACTAAATTTATTAAAAGAACTTTACACGATCAAAAACTAATAGTGATTAGAGATAAAAAATGGAGTGATTGTATAAAAATTAAAGAAAAAACACATATTTTTATAGATCAAATGGTATCTACTTCTTTGTCTAAAAAATTATTAGGTTTTAAGGGTGGTATTGGTAAATCAGGTTTAGAGGCTATGTTAGTTAAAAATGTACTTATTACTAGCTCACCACAATTAATCACTGAACCTTTTTTTGAAAACCCTCCTAGTATAAGTATTAATCCTAGTGAATTACGTAAAACCATTGAAGATTTTATTGAAAATCCTGATAAAATAAAATCGATTTCAAAAAAACAGTATGAGTGGACAAAAAAACATACTTCTTTAGAATTTGTTAAAAATAATATATTAAATTAAACTTAAATAAAAAATTTGTAGTGTGATGAATAATAAAATTTGTATATCGGTAGTTGTTAATAAAAATTATGAAAAATATATTCCTTATTTTATTTATTTTATAACTAAATCTTACCCTAATTATTTTATAAAAGTTTTATTTTTAGGAAGTTTATCTGAAAAGACTAAAGAATTAATTAATGTTATTAACAACGATTTAGTTTCTATTGAAGAAGGATTTTTTGCGGGATACCCCAAAGATAACCAAAAATTGAAATCTATTAGATGGGTAATACCTGAAGATGTATTTAGTGATTTTGATTATGTGTATATTGGTGATGTAGATATATTAATATGTAAAGAAACCCCTACACTCGGAGAAACCCATATAACACATTTAAAAAATAATAACTTACCGTATAGTAATTCTATAAGACCTAAACAAAAAAGATTTACCGGTTTACACTTTTTTAAAGTTAAAGAATATTATGAAAAAATGTCTAATATTATAAAACAATACTCAACAAAACTAAAAAATAGAAAACTATCTTTATCCCAACGTTACAGAAATGAACATTTATTATACGATATAATTAACAAAGGTATAGGTAAATTACCTCAAAATAAATTTAAAATAGATATAGGAGGGAGTGGACCACATCACGGATTACATTTAGGTATTTGGAGGGGGTACAAAAGTAATTTACCACCAGCAGTTAAAAATCAGATAGTTAAAGATAATTATAAAAATCATTATAAATTTTATTGTGAAGTAAAAAATGATAGTGTTTTTAAAAAAATTAATACTAGCTATCCTCTTGTAGAGTTGAAGTATATGGAAAACTTTTTTAAAAATATTTAATATTATGGAAATTAAAGAAACCTATATAGATGATTGGTTATTTAATAATAAAAAAATATAATTAATCATATACTTTATTTCATTTTACCCATATATTAATATAAAATAATTTTATATGGGTAGAAGAAAGAACAAACAACTTTCACAAGAAGAGATAGAAGAAATGGAATTATTCCTAAATAGGAATAATGTAGAAGAAGAAAAAGTATTCCAAACCATCTCTGTACACGTTAAGTGTAAAACAGAAAATCAAAAAAAATTAGTTAATTCAATCAAACAAAACGAAATTACTATTTGTAGTGGATTACCGGGATCGGGAAAAACATTTTTATCATGTGCAGAAGCACTTAAATTAATAAAATCTAGACCTAAATACAAAAGAATTGTTTTAGTTAAATCTATTACTGCGTTAAAAGGTGAAGAAATAGGACATTTACCGGGTGAATTAAAAGATAAAATGGCACCAATTATGGAATCTTTCACTGATAATATTAGAAAATTAATTGGTAGAAGTAGGATGGAAAAACTAATTGAATTAGGTGTTATTGAAATTGTTCCCATCGCATTTGCGAGAGGAAGAAGTATAGATAACTCTATAATACTAATTGATGAAGCACAAAACATATCAATGGATAACATAAGAACATTAATGACTAGAATAGGTGATAATTCTAAAATGGTTATTATGGGGGACGTAAGACAAAAAGATATAAGAAATAAAAAAGATTCTTCTTTAGAAATAGTATTGGATAAATTCAAAGATGTTGAAGGATTCGGTTGTGTACAACTTAGAAATCCTAATGATGTAGTTAGAAACCCAATAATAAAAAAAATAGAAGAGGTATTTGAAAAATTAGAACAATGAAAATAGGAATTACGATAGATGGTGTTATAAGAGATTTTATAACAAAATTTGAATTAGTTTATGATAAATATTACCCAATTATTGATGAAGAAACAGGTGAAAATAAAATAATTGAAAGAGATATTAAAGATTTAGATTTATTAAAATATTTCGAATTTAGTGGGGGTACTCAACAATTAAATAAATTTATGTATGTAGACGCTTCATTAGAAATATTTGGTCATGCGGGTGAAGTAAAATTAAATTCCGTTGAACATTTAAACCAATTACATAATATGATAGAAGATATGGGGCATACCCCCATTATTATTAGTAAAGAATTAAACAATAGTAAACCAGCAACTTTATTTTTCTTATCTAAACTATCTTCTAAAGTTAATAATATTAAGTTTGTAAGAGATTATGTAAATAAGTGGGAACATGTAGATGTATTAATTACTGCATCTCCTGAAACTTTAGATACTAAACCAAATAATAAAGTATCAGTAAAGGTTATCAACACATATAATAAAAATAATAATTCTGATTATACTGTAGTAGATTTAAAAGAACTATTAGAAGATAAAAGTATGTTAGAAAAAATTTTAAGTACTGAAACAATTGAATATGAAGATATATAAGTAATTTAAGGTTTACTTATTCGAATAATAATTTACATTAAAAAAAAAGATTAAGATGGATGATATTTTATTAAATGTGGGGGGTAAAGAATTTTATTTCGATATCGATAAATTAGCAGAACAAGTACAATACGGTGTTGAAACTAAATGTGAAGAAGTACCAAACGAAAATAACGAAGAAGACTCATTATCGTCACTAAAAATAGATGTCACCAAATATGAAATGTATAGAGATTTAATTGGAGCAGTATTGAGTTACAACGATGTAGTAGACGATAAATTAGGTATGGTAGGTCTAAACCAATTACCAATACCATTTAAATTATCATTTAATACCTTATTAATGAAGGGTATACTAAAAGAATTATAACAATAAAAAAAAAACAAAAAAAATGAGTGACAATCAAAGCACAGTAAAAGACACTATTCAAAAAATAGTAAACAAAGATTTTGGTATCTATTTTTTTACTTTAGATACTAAAGGGAATCCCACCGCAGGTGTGGCAACAATTTATGAACATGTTAAAACATTAAGGGAGTTTGGGTTTAATGCTCAAATTTTACATGATAAAAACGATTATAGATTAAGAGGAAATGAAGAAGGTATGGGAATCGCAGAATGGTTAGGTGAAGAATATGCTGAACTACCTCACGTTTCTATAGAATCTCAAACTTTACAAGTAGGACCACAAGATTTTGTGATAATTCCGGAAGCATTTGCAAGTATAATGAAACAAACTGTTAATTTTCCTTGTAAAAGAATAGTATTCTTACAATCATATGAATATATTTTTGAAATGTTAGAGATTGGTGAAAATTGGAATGCGTTTGGTATTAATGAGGTTATTACGACAAATGAAAATTTAAAGAAATATGTAGAATCTATCTTTAGAAATTTAGTGACAGAAGTTATACCTATTGGTATACCAGATTACTTTAAAAATAGTGAAAAACCAAAAATACCTACAGTGTCTATATCGGCTAGAGACAAAAGAGAAATTTTAAAAATTGTAAAAGTATTTTTTCAAAAATACCCTCACTATCGTTTCATTACTTTTAGAGATATGTCAGGATTACCTAGAAAAGAGTTTGCCAAAAGTTTATCCGAATCATTTTTAAGTGTTTGGGTAGATGAATTATCTAGTTTTGGTACTTTTCCCTTAGAATCAATGAAAAGTGAAACACCAGTTATTGGTAAAATACCGAGAATGATACCAGAATGGATGGGGGAAAGTGATGAAAATGGTGCACTTAAATTAATTGATAATGGTGTGTGGGTAACTAACTTAAATGCAATTCCTGATATGATAGCAACTATGGTTGGTTTATATTTAGAAGATGCATTACCTGAAAATGTATTAAATACAATGAAAGAGTACGAAAACAAATATACAGAAAAAGAAAGTAAACAACAAATTAAAGAAGTATATAATAGAATTTTTAGTAGAAGATTAACTGAATTAGGGGTGGTAGACGCTAAAGAGACTAAAAATAATAAAAAAGAAGAAATTACAACAAAATAAAAAAATAGTTATGAAAACAGATATTAGTTTAATTATTCCTATACATAAATTAGATGATAGTGTTAGTGAATATTTTGAAAAAGCAATCAATAGTATAATTGAACAAAAGATTTTACCAGATGAAGTTTTAATTGTACGTTCAAACGATAAAAAGTTAATTAAATTTTTAGATTCTTTTGATTATGGTAAAATTAAAAAAATTACAAAAGTTATTGAAAATGAAACAGGTAATTATGATTTTCAATCACAAATAAATTATGGTGTAGAACAATCTACTAGTAACTATTTTTCTTTTCTAGAGTATGATGATGTATTATCACCAATATGGTTTGATAATGTTGTAAAATATAGAGAATCATATCCTGAAGTTGGAGTATTTTTACCAATAGTATTTGAATGTAATGAAAAAGGTGAGTTTATATCTTTTACAAATGAAAATGTATGGGTACAAAATGTTTCCGAAAATATGGGATTATTAGATAATGAAACTTTACAAAAAATACAGAATTTCAATTTCGATGGGATGGTAGTAAATAAAGAAATATTTCAAGAACATGGTGGATTAAAGAAACATATGAAGTTAACTTTTACCTATGAATTTTTATTGAGATTAAGTTACTTAGATGTCCAAATTATGGTGATTCCTAAGTTAGGATATAAACATATTAATAATCGTGCTGGATCATTATTTGATGAATATAAAAACACTGTTAACGTACTTGAAAGTAAATTTTGGGTAAATAAAGCTAAAAAAGAATATTTTTTCACTGAAGATAGAGAAATAACATACGATGTAGAAACCACTTAAATGTCTGAAGAAATTAAAAAAAGAGGTAGGAAAAGAACCACTAATTTATATTTCGGACCTGAAGAGGAAAAAGCAGTTGTGGAATTTTTGACTTGTGAGGATGAACACCAACGTAATAAAATTTACAATAAAAGTTTACGTGCTCCACTTAATAAGATGATAGAATCAATCATTAGACGTTATAAACTCTATAGAAAAGATATGGAGTTTGAAGATCTACATGCAGATACACTATCATTTTTAGCAATGAAAATGAATAAGTTTGAACCTGAACAAGGAAAAAAAGCTTATTCATATTTTGGAACTATTTGTAAAAATTATTTATTAGGACAATTACTTAAATCTGATAAAAGAATGAAAACAGATTTAGCATATGATGATGTTTATAAATCCGTTGAAGAAATGGATGATTATCAATACACAATCGAAGAAGGTGATAAAACGCCATTAGATGAATTTATTAAAGAAATTTCTGCAAATATTAAAGCAGAAATAGAACACGGTAAATTAAGTGAAAATGAATTAGCAGTAGGTAATGCTTTAATGCAAGTATTAGATAATTGGGAAACTATATTTGAACAAGTTGAAAGTGGGAATAAATATAATAAAAATTTGATTCTTGCATATATTAGAGAATTGTCTGGATTAACCACTAAAGACATAAGAGTGGCAATGAGGAGATACAAAAAGATTTATTCGGCTTTAAAGGGGTTTAAAATAGATAAAGGTTTATTATAATTTTAGTTTTCCAGTATTTATATAAAAACAAATCTTATGGGAAGACCAAAAAAAACTAAAATAAATTTAGATAAGGGAAGTCTCCAAGAGTTTATGCAAGAAATTTATAATGATTGTGTGAATGTAATGAATAGTGCTCGAAAAGAATTAAATGAGAGAAAAAATAGAGCTGAAATTGAAGACATAAATGATGAATCTATGATAGGTAAAGTAAATAATGATACTTTGAAAATCATTGAGGCGACTATTGATAGAAAATTAGCTTTAGCAAAATTACAAAGTCAAATAGTAGAAACTGATAAAAAAGAAACTAACAGTGAAACTAGTGATAATTCATTAAGTGATGAGGATAAAAATTTGTTAAGAGACTTATTTAATGAGAAAAAAGAAAAAAATAACACTGATTACGAATTAGACTAAATATAAATGGAGGATCCTAATAAATTAAATAAAATTTGTAGTAAAATTGAAACTATAAAAGAGCAATTAGCCATTAAACAAAAAATAATGGACGAAATTAAAAAGTTAAAGGCTCAATGTAATGGTGCACCATCATTTACTATAGATGCATCTTTACCTTCTCTTAATATTAATTTTGCAATATTTTTCTTTCTTAAAGATATATTAGCGGTGTTGGGTGATTTAAAAATAGATGAATTAAGGGCAAGAATTTTAAATTGGTTGGTTTCAGTCATAAAACCTCTTCAAATAAGATTAGCAAATTTATTTAAAATGGGTATTCGTTCATGTTATACATGTAAGGTACAACCTACAATAGGTGAATGGTTATTTCTTACTAATCCTACTACAGGACAAGAAGGAATTGGTTTTAATGTAAAAGTAGAAGATATTGATGAAAGATGTTTACTTAAAATAAATCCTAATAGTGAAATAGGGAAATTAAAATATGATTATGGTTTTAATTCATTTTTATGGAATGTAATACAACAAGCACCTGCTACTATTCCGTGGAAAAACCCAAAAAATGGTAGAACAATTGCACATTTTACTTTTTTAGAAAACGAATCAACTGCCTTTACTGCAGGATTAGCTAACAGTCCTCAAACTACTAAAGCAGAAAGTAATGTCATTAATATGAAAATTGATGATTACTATCATAATAAAACTTTAACTGATTTTTCTACAGAATACATTGACAGTATTTTACCTTTATTTGATATTGAAACGTTATTTCCAAATTCTATCGACAGTGTGTTTGGGACCCTCACTAAGAATTTAAGAGATAAAAAAGGTATAAGTGATTTATGTGTTGAAAAAGAAGCAGAGGCAGACGCATATATTAATCAATTAATAGAATTCGGTATAGATGATAAAGAAGTCATTGTAGATGATTCATTTTTTGAGTTTACACCCAAACAAGTTGTTAACATTAAAAAAGCAGTAGAAGATAAGAAAAAAGGACAAATGGTTTTTACTGATTGTTGTAATAAAAAAACTGCTTCAGTTTCACCAGAAACTTTGATTGATTTAGGTAACCAATTATCTGGTGCAACAGATAATGGTAAAAAAGTAGAATTAATAAAAAGTGCTATGGATAGTATAGTACGACAAACCGGTAATAATGTAGATCCAATAGATCAACAAAAAGCAGGTTTTGAATTCTTTTTAAGATTGTTAGCAAATATAACTACTGAATTATTTAAACTAACTAATTCACCAAAAAATAAATATTTAAATCAACTTATGGAGTATTTAGTGAATGGTGAAATTAAGGGTGGTTTAAAACAATATTATAAAGCAACTAGTTGCATATGGAGAAATATAATTGGTGAATTATTAAAAAAATTATTATATGAATTAATAATACCATGGATATTAAGAAATTTAAAACCTTTATTATTGTGTGTGTTAGGTAAAATATTAAAAGAAAAATGGGCAAATTATCAATTGTCTATACAATCGTTAATTCCTGGATTTTCTAATTTACCTCCTGATACACGACAAAAAATTATCAATGCACTAAAAGGTGTTAAAGATAAGTATAATGATATAACTAACTTTACCAATAATTTAAATTTAGGACCTGTTAAGGCATCTTTAGGATTAGAGGGTGAAGGATTAGGTAAATTCTGTTAATTATGAGTATAACTTCATTAGATACAATATCAAAATTTTTAAGGTCGATTATAAATCCACCTACACCTTTACCACCTATAAGTAAAATACAAATTGGGTTGGGTATGCCAACAAGACCTGGATTAAGTGCTGAAGGAATATGGGCAAGATTAGTGTCTAATAAAACAAAAGCAGGTGTACCTGCAGTACCTTCTGAACAAGATTTAGCGATGGAAAAAGAGAGAATAAATGCAATAGTAGAAGCATTACTAACTGACGCAAAAGTAGAAATAGTAATACCTGAAAATGCAATAAATGTAACTGTATATACACCAGGTACACCACCCACACCTATAGGTTTTGGTATTAATGATATACCTATTATTGGTCAAGTAAAAGGTTCAGGAATAATTAGATAAAATGGAAAAACAAAAAGAAATAATAAAATGGAATGATATGTCTAATACTAATATTAAACATGAATTAGAAAGTATAAAAGAATATCACTCATCTCTTAAAGTACAGATAACTAAATTATTAGATAAAATAGACGATTTAGAAAAAGAATATTTATTAGGTAGTACTATATTAGAAAATAGACAAAAAGGAATTGATTAATGGCAAATGCAAATGCAACATATGATAAGTTAAACAGGAGAACTATACCATTAATTAGAGTAGGTGAAGTTATGGATGTTGATGACCCTAAAAAAACAGGTAGAATAAGAGTTAAAATAGATGGTATAGACAAATCAGATGTGACAGTTCAATCATTACCTTATTGTGTACCACTTACACCTAGATTTTTAAATGTAATGCCTAAAATTGGTGAATTAGTTTTAGTATTTCAATATGAACATAAAAAAGGTGTAAAATACACTGAATTTTCCAGCCAGAGATTTTGGATGGGTCCATTAATTTCTCAATCTAATAAATTAAATTATGATCCAATAGTCGACGCTAGATCAGTAATGACAGGCGGTAAATTTAAATTACCTGATATAACTTTAAGTAATACCGAAGGTGTTTACCCAAATACGGAAGACATCGCTTTACAAGGAAGAGGTAACACAGATGTTATATTGAAAGAGGGACAAATATGGATACGTGCAGGTAAATATATAGACACTGAAGAAAAAAATCAATTTAATGATAGAGATTTAGGATATATTCAAGTAAAATACGGTGGTAATGAATTAGTAAGAACTTTAGAGGATAAAGTAATAACTAATTATGTTTATGATAAAGCAGAAACCTTAATAAATGTTCAAATAGATACATTAAATGTTGATAATGAAGTGTTAGCCGGCAATTTAACCCCTAATGAATATTCTCAAAGTACTAAAAATGTGGTGAGAATAAAAGTTACACAAATAAAAAACAATTCTACTCTTTTTGAACAAAACTTTTTAAACCCCGGTTTTTCAACAAGAGAAAGTGCAATTATTGCCGCAAATACTGCGATTAAACCATTTGTGGTGGGAAAATGGAAATTAAAATCCAACTCAGATGAAATATTAAAAGAATATGGTGGGGAAGAGGCAGTAACCAGTAGAGTGGCATTTTTTAAAGGTAATAAAAAAGAAGTTAAAAAAACCATTAAAGTAGTAAAAATGGAAGCCAATACGGAGAGAAGTGGGAGTGTTATTAATATGGTAGGTAATAAAATTAATTTAATTAGTCACGATGGACCACATACCTTCAATTTAACAAATCCTGAAGAATTAATTTCTACTGAAGAACAAAAGAAAATAAATAATGAAGCACATCCTTTAGTATATGGTGATATATTAGTAGAATTTTTAGAATTAGTTAAATCTTATGTGGCTGGACATACTCACAATTATCACGGAATGCCCGCAACAGAATTACCAAATAAAATAAATGTGTTAAATTTTGATTTAGATAGTATATTAAATAAAAACATTAACAGTAATTAAGATATTTATATATAAAAAGATATGGTAATAAGAACTTACATAGATAAAAATAATACTATAATTAAAAATAGCGACGTAAATACGGGTAGAAATCCTATTGCGGAATTGTATTATGGTGGTAAAACTAGTGAAACAGATTTTACTAGACATTTATTATATTTTGATATAGAAGATTTACAAAATAGATATAATAATGGTGAGTTAGGTGATTTATCTAAAGTTACTCACACTCTTAGAATGTGTAATAGTTCTTTTTTTGATAGAAATTTACAAGCACAAAAAGCATTAGATGAAAAACAAAGAACATCTTCCTTTGATTTGATGTTATTTAGAGTAAATCAAGATTGGGATGAGGGGACTGGTTATGATTATCAAAGATTTATAAAATTAGAAGATGATAACGATATTACTTTTGTACAAAGTGCTAGTAATTGGTTTCAATCTGATACATTAACACCTTGGGTGGATGAAGGTGTATATTCCGCAGAAACGTATTGTTCTTTTAATGGTGATACTGGTTCTACTTGTGAAGGTTTAACTGGATATACTACAGTAACACCTTCAGTAACGGGAATCACAGTTGCAACACAACATTTTGATAAAGGTAATGAAAATATCGAAATGGATATGACTGAAGAAGTAAATAGTTTAATTACTGGTGGTACAACTAATTACGGTTACGGAGTTGCATTCGTACCACCATTAGAAGAAATAATAACTGTACCAGCACAATATGTCGGTTTCTTTACTAGACACACTCAAACATATTATCAACCATTTTTAGAAACTGATTATAACAACCCTATAAAAGATGATAGAAAAAATTTCTATAAAAATAGATATAATAAAATTTATTTATATAGTAACGTAGGAGGTGAACCAACAAACTTAGATAGTAATCCTAGTGTAACAATTTACGACAATGAAGGTAGTGTTTTTTCTGCGATTACATCCGCACAAACTGTACAAGTTTCTACGGGCATTTATTACGCAGAAGTATTTGTCCCTAACTCAGTAGATAGTGGGGTATTATATTATGATGAGTGGAGTGATTTAAAAGTTGGTGGTGTAGACATTGAAAATGTAGAATTATCCTTTGAAATTAAGCCAGAAACGGAATACTATCAAATAGGGAATAACGATTCTTTACCTGTCGATTATGCAATGTCATTAAGTGGGGTAAAAAGAGATGAAAGAATTAAAAGAGGTGATGTGAGAAAAATATTAGTTTCTGCAAGATTACCTTATACAATTAATGAAAGTAAAGTAATTGATAATTTACAATATAGAGTTTGGGTTACTGAAGGAAACGCACAAGTAAATGTTATTGACTGGAGAGATGTTAATATGGCATATCTCAAAAATTACTTCTTACTAGACACGTCTTGGATGATACCAAATGAATACTATATTGACATAAAATTAACTTCAAATCAAGAAGTTAAACAATACACTAACGTAATGAACTTTAATATTGTCAATCAAGTAGACAAATTACACTAATTTTAATCGATTTTAGGGGGTTTTTAACAGTCTTATATGTATATACATATAAGACAGGATTTAAGTCATTTTAATTCTCTTTTACACCTTTACCGTAAATAAACGTCATTCCATTAATTGTAGAACGTAATTTTTCTAGTAACATATCTATAAATTCATAAACACTTTCCTTAGATAAAACTTCAGGTAATTTTATGTCCTCACTCCATATTATACCCTCATCTTTATACTCATGTCCGAATTTATATTCACATTTACCTCGAAGATAATTTTGAGATTTTTCATCTTCATCTTTATAATAATCTAATCGTATTGATGCAGTTAGACCCATATTACGCATCGTCTCCCAACTAGTAGTCTCTATATCCTTTGGTTCTATAATATCTTCTTGAGTAGGTTGAATATATAACATAACACCGTTATAGGTAGACCAAACCATAGGTCTTACAGATAATTTTACTTCATTTGCTTCTTTTCTAGACTCCTCCAATTCTTTATAACTTCTTGGTGGAAAACTTTGATATATAATGCCGGGAAGTACTTCATTTTCACTTTGAGTTTTAACGTTATATTCTACAGGTTGTGTTAGATAAAAATTATTATCTTCATTTTTCTTTGATTCAATGTAGTCGTCTAGTATATCTCTAAATGCGTGATTCATAAATAAATCACTTCTATTATTTTTTTTCCTAAGACTTTCGAACTCCTTAAACAATTTTTCACCATTCCAATAATAGGTAGACGCTAAATCATGTGCAATATCATAAGGAGTTTCAAAATATTCTATTAAGAATGCTGCCGCACCCCACTTATCAAAGTTCCAAGATTTTTCAATCTTACCAGATCCCATACCAAATTTTTGATGAAGAACAGTTAATAATTTTTTTTCTTGTGGTGTAAACTCATCAATAGTGTCAATTAAAAGTGATTCTAATAATACGTGCTTTTTCTTAATAATCATAGTATGCTAATATAATAATAAATATCTATTAAAACAAAAAAAAAGGGTAGAAAATAAATTCCACCCTTTTTAATATTAAGTTGTATTATTAAGATTATCTTAATAAGTTAACATCAAATGTTACAACTCCATCAATTGTTACTGTACCATAGAAACGGTTATTAACCATTTTCTTAGCGTATCTAGTCATGATACCCTTAGTTGGTGCAAAGTTGAATGGGTTTTGTAACGTTGGAGTCAATTGTAATGGTACGTAAGGTGCATAAATGTACCCAGTATCCAATAATGACTTCCCTTTGTGTCCAACAATGATTGAGTTAGCTGGTGCGTAAGGATCTCTATATACAGTGTATCTTCCTCCTAATGAACCAATCTTCTCAATACCCATATTGTATTGATCTTGCTCAGGTGCTGCGTTAGATACGTGGAAGTATTCTAAATCATCAAATATCGCTGAAGCTTCAGAAGAAACTACGATAAAGTTAGCACCACCTCTTAGAGTTGATTTATGAATTTGTGCAGATAATTGGTTAATTCTAGTGATTAACGTCTGATTCCACTCTTTCTGAGTGTATGCGTTAAATCCACCACCATTATTAGCTCTTTTCCATCCGTTGTAATCCCATCTTAATGACCAAGCTGCACCAGATCTTAAATCTCTAAGGATTTCCCTATCGATTTCAGCTGCTACCTGCTCAGATAATAAAGCCGTTAATTCAGCTTCAGCATCAATGTTATGGAATGCACTAACGTCTTGTGCTAATTCTGGCGACCAAGTTGCTCTTAATTTTCTTTCAGTTACCGAAACAACTACTTCATCAAGTTCGAAAGAAACTTCTCCCATTTCAGTTGCGAATTCTAAAGTTGCATATTGCATCCAAGAACCAGAGAATGATAAACCAGTAGTTACTGATCCACCAGAAGCTCCAACATAACCATCAAAGCTACTTCCAGAACAACTAACACACGCAGGTGTAGTTAAATCTAAAGTTACTAATAAACATCCATCAGGATTACAGATATCATTATAATCAACGATACCTCTTCCGTATTTCTGTGCAGTTACGTTAAATGGAATTGAAGCACCTGCCGCGATAAATGTATCACCAGCTGGGTCAACTACAGGACCGTCAGCAACAATTCTTAATGATGCTAAGAAAGATTCTGTATCCATTTCGTTTCCGTCAGGTCCAGTTAATCTTCCAGCTCCAGCAGTTGTGAATCCAGAAATACACATAGAAAGACTTCTGATTGATCCGTCAGCAGCAACTGGTTGGTCTGCAAATGCAGTAACAACAGTTTCACCGTTAGCACTTACAATTGCACCGTAACCTTCAGCTACTTGTACAGTTGCAGTACCTTTAGATGCGTCAAACATACCGTCATTATAGAATACATCATATAATGATTTTTGTAAGAATTCTGAAACGGCATTTCCGCTACAAGAACTGAATACACATTCTGGTAATGAACCGTTAGTTGCGTTACCATTTAAAGGATTGTGATTTCTTCCAGTTGTTTTTGGTACAAAGTAAAATAATTTTCCAATTGGCATGTTCATCGCCTGTACCGATACGATATCGTTAGCCAATAATTTTGAGAATACCCTTCTTACGATAGGGAAAACTACAGTTTCGAAAGAACCAGATGAACCAGCATCTGTAGCTTCTGTTAATAAAGCTGAAGCTTGGTTTTCGTATAACTGAGCGATGTTCTCTTTTACGTGACCTTTTAAACCTTCTAAGAATCCTAAAGAATCCCATTTTCCGATGGTTTTAGATCTGATTTGTTTCAAGTGTTCTAGTCCGATATTTCCAACTTCACCTGAATTTAATAAATGTCCCATTTTTTGAGTTTTTTATTGTTTTGTTATTGTTATTTTTTTTATGATAATTTTCTCATCAAATCTTTAATCGCAGTTATTTGTGGATCTACATATGCAGTAGATTCATTTAAATCCGATTTAGAAGACTTAACAGTCTTATTTACTTTATTCTCTACAGATTCTGTAATTGGTGACTTAGAATCTAACTCACTTTTTACTGATTTGTAGATAGATTTAGATTCCTTAATAGTTTCTGCATTATCAAATCTTTTTAAGATTTCCATCTTTTCTGATTTGGTTGTAGAATGTTCAGTGAATAATCTATTTACGTATGCTAAATTTGTGTTGAATAAAGCAACTTCGTTTAATTTATTCTTGAATACTTTAAGTGCTCCTTTATACTCTTCGTTTTTGGATTTTAACTCTTTGTATTCCTTCATAATTTTTGATTCCGATACTTTTTGTACATTTTTAGGTGTTCTTCTTTTTCTAGATTCTGATACACCACCGTAAGGACTTGCTTGATCCGACCCAGCTTTGGCACCACTATATCTTTGGTAACCAGTTGATTGGTGTCTTTTAAGTTTGTCTTCTTCGATTGCGCCATCACCTTCAGAAACATCTAAATCTACTATTTCTTCATCTTCTTCCATGTAATCTCTATGACTTCTAGACTCATCGCCTTTAT
>TARA_R100000734_G_scaffold4392_2_pt1 | contig 24749 bp, 27 predicted proteins | sample TARA_R100000734 | Tara Oceans TARA_R100000734 (sample SAMEA2623290) | marine metagenome | biome: marine biome (ENVO:00000447); feature: surface water layer (ENVO:00002042); material: "saline water (ENVO:00002010), including plankton (ENVO:xxxxxxxx)" | depth 5 m | reverse complement strand
TTTTTTTTTAGTGAATTATTATTCTTACTCCGTACTTACCTTCATTTGAGGCGTCCATTGTAAACTCAATCTCAAACCAATGGTGGTCTTTATTCCATTCACATTTGTAGTCGCTTACATAAGAAAACTTGGATACTCCATCAAGTCTTGCTACAAGTTCGCTGAATGTATAAGTTTTGTTTCTTCCATTCCATTGCAAAGACACGGCTCTGGTATCAACTGATACACTAAAGAAATCTTCAATAGTTAATTGTAAATCTGCTCTTAAAAATTCTTCGAAAAGATTTAGGCTTTGTAATTTAGTCATAATAATAATTTAGTTTAGTTACAGAGGGAGTAAACACGCCATATAGTTTACTATTACAATAGTGGTTTCGCCTACTATCAACCTTTCGTTCTTTAAGAACTCATCAGTGCAACTTATCGGACTTGTCCGAAAACTATGCGATTTGCATAGCTTTCTCTAGTCCCTTGCCTATTGCTTGTACTTGCTTATCTGATAGGTCAGTCTGCTTCTCTAGTAGCTTTTGTATCTGCTCGATAGTATCAACTACCTTCTCTCTCTTGACATTGTCCACAAAGATATACTCTCCGGTTTTTCTATCTGATAACTTTAGCTTGACACTTTTACCCTCATAGTCTTCGCTTGAAGTGATACGCTTGAGTGTACGTTGTAAGGTGTTTAGTCCGGTTGACTTGCTACCTTGTTCCATGTAGAAGTATTGTGCTACATCTAGAATGGTGTTGCCTTTGTCTTTGACTAGGCTCTCGCTAGTCAGCTCTGTTACCTTCTTGTCAGCCTTGCTGATAGATAAGATTGCAGTTTTAAGGTCTTTTGCAGTTGGTGATAAATGTTTCATAATTCAATTTAATTTAGTTAATTTTAGTTACTTGTTTAATTCTTTTGCAAAGCTATGAATAATTTTTGACATATCCAAATTGTGCCGGACTTTTTTTTCGGACTTGTCCGATTTATGCCCATCTATATCTAGAGTGTCCCTTGTCTCTCCCTCTAGCATCTAGCCTATTGTTTAGCCTAGTATAGTATACTTGAGTAGCTAGTATCTTGATTACTCCGTTTTCTCGGTAACAAGTGTATAAATCCCCGTTACGTCTGAAGTGGTACTTTTGTCCGGTTAAGCCGTTGGTCTTGAGTTTATAACCTTTGTAGCTATCTAGTAAACCCTCTTGCTTCTCTCTAGACTTTGCCCAAGCTAACTTGAGTGCTACGGACTTGTCCGAAATTTTGGTTGTACGTATTACGTACCACATATATTTGAATATCTCTCTCTTGCTCATCGCTGTTATGTTTGATTACTTTGCAAATCTACAACGAATTTTTGACATACACAAGTCGCTGAGTATCAGCAAGTTACGTGTTTTATCAAGTTGTAACTCATTGATTATCAGTCAGTTACAAGATTGCAAAATCCTTATTTAGAATGAATATAAATAAGCAACTCGCTGAGTATCAGGCAGTTACAATGTTATTTTTATTTAGACTAATTCTAAATAGATGTAAGTCGCTGAGTATCAGTTAGTTAGGTATAATTGGATTTATGGAGGTTCTTTTATTAAGTAATAAACCACGGACATGAATAATAAAATAAATGACAATTCCAAATTTTTTAGTAACTTTTTTTTCAATTGTTAATAAATAAATAATAACTTTTACTAGGATTATTCAAAAAGACTTTTTCCTTATCTAGTGAATTGCTTCTATTTGACGTTCTCAAAGTTTTAATATATGGGTATCAGAGAGGGTACAAAGTGGCTTAAAACGGCTTATTTTTATACCTGTAAAATTATTGACATGTGCAAGTATTTAGGTAAAAAAATGATGGTCAATAGGCAAATTTAGATTGATTCTAAATAGTGAGGGGTATTGTCCCTTGTCTAGACTCATTCTAAATTACAAAAAAAACCGGCAAAAGGTTTGGAAGGGTACGGGAACGAGGGTACACGGGTACACAATTTGACTTTCTGTTGTGCGTAGCGAGGCGTGCGGGGGTGTATAATACCCTGGCTACCCAAAACTAACCCCTTTATGCTACAGCATTGCTCAAGCATTGCATCAGCATTGCTATACGTCTAATATACTCTAATATATTCTTAATGTTATCTTAACATTGTTTCAGATTAAAAAAACTACATTAGTATCATGCAGAAAAAAATTGATGTCTCCAGACATATCTACGTATTGATAATGATTGTCGTTTATTGGCTCGCTGCTTTATCGTAGCCACCCGTTTGGTATATGAGGCCCCTGGGCAAAAGAAAAGCCCTTAGAACGCATCCTAGGGCCTTATAAAAGGGTTTCTTTGTAAGCTTTACTTCTTTGTTCGTACCTTTGCTTTCTTTGTGTTTGGTACGAATTGTTTCTTTCCTCCAGAAGCTTTCTTCTTTCTTGCAGTCTTAGCTCTCTCTGCTTTTGACAAGCTTCTTGCTTTTGCTAGTGGCAAACATCGGTCAGGATTCTTTTTGTTCTTGCTTGTTCCGCACTCTCCTTTGATAGAACCATCCGTTCCTATACGAACCCATCTTTGTTTTCTCCATTTAGCTAACTCACCCATGTTATACTCCTACTTTTTTCATTGCTGACTTGTGAGAGGCAGTGAATGTTTTTCCCTTTCTCATTGCCAACACCATAGACTTTATATGTTTTTTTGTGTGATGCACTGAATGCTTTTTGAGTGCAGCGGCTTGTCTAGATGTCAAACCTTGAGTGCTAACTCCTTTAACAGTTTTGATTTTTATCTTTTTCTTTGTAGCCATTATTTCTTTTTCTTTTTTCCTTTTTTAGACTTCAATGCAATAAAATCTGCTTGAGTAATTTTATCATAAGGGGGAGCCGCAGCTGCGATTCTTTTTTGGTTTCCTTTTAGTTTGTGTCGTTTCATAATTATTTTCTTTTTGCTTTCTTAGCGTAGTTAGGGTCTTTACAATACTTTGATGCAGCCATGTTTGCGTAAGCACTTGGATACTTATCAAATGTTCTCTTAGCCCAAGCTATACCAGCTGGACATATCTTGTTTGATTTCTTTTTCTTTGCCATTAGTATTTACCTCTTCGAGACTTAGGAGAAGACTTCTTTGAACCACCCTTTCCAGACCATAGAGTTTTGCAAGACCAATATCTTGCAGATAGTTTGTTCTTAGCAGAACCACATCTATGTCTAGCCTTGAATGATTTACGTGCGGCAGCAGAGTAGTTGTGACCATAGCCTGTAGCTCCAAAGTGGATAATCTTTTCTCTACCTCCAGAACAAGCTTTTACCACTTTCTTCTTTTTGGGATTTGGAGACTTTCTAGGCCTATTACAAGCCATTTTACTTTTGTCCAATCTACTTGCCACAGCCGCAATCTTCTTTTACAGGTCTAGGTTTTCTAAGCTTACTTAAACGCTTATTGTCCTGAGCTTGCTTCTTAGCAGCCCAGGACAGTTCATTAGACCCTCTTGTTAATAATTTTTTGAATCTCATATTACTTCTTCTTCTTCTTCATTGCTTTTCTGCCACCTTTCTTTGTAGCTTTTGTTTTTTTTCCGTACATGTTATCGTTTTTTACGTTTAGAACCTTTTTTCCTGGATTTCTCTATTCGACCTCTATTCTTAGAAGCTTTCTCAAATCCAACTATACGACCACGTCTATGAGAAGCATCCAATCCATCACCATTACCGTAAGTTCCTTTAGCCCTGTTATACTTGTTTAATGCGGCTCTTTTCTTTTTGGCTCTGGTGGAAGATTGAAACTTTTTATATTCTTTTTTATAATCTCTTTTCTTCTTTTTAGCGTGTGCCATACTAACAAATATACAAAAAATATAGTTATTAACAAAATAGTAATTTAATAAATATTTACTTATATTTGCTAACATGGATGATGAATTAGAAGATAAATTAAATGCAGCTTTACACGAACTAAGTGTATTGAAAAAGAAATACAAACAATTTCACTTTTGTTTATCAGTTTGTATGGTTGATGATGAAGATGAAAATTTTGACAACGTTGTTGGAGAAGTAGCAATAAGCAACATGAACTATCAAACATTTGAAACAATAGTAACTCAAATAGCTGAGGCGTTTCAAAATAACAAGTCCGGATTTTTAAAACCAGATATTAATAATTTAACATATGAGGAGTTAATCACCATATGGGGTAGTCACTATAATGATGGAGAGCAGTTTAATTAGAAAGATAATAGTCTCTGCTGGAGACAGAGATATAAGTTATGTCGTAGGTAAAGATATGGCTGGAGGAAGTATAACGGTTGCAGATATAGTATTTGACCAAGAGTATGCTAGAGAGTTTAATGAACCTAGATACAATATATACGTAATAGATAATAATCAAAACGTAACAAGAATGTGGAAGTCTGTTCCGGCTAGCAAGTGCGTGCCAGAGTATGATTTAAAAATACAAACCGAAATATAACAATGAGAAGGAAAGGCCCTTTAGGACAATACATGATTGTTGAGCTTGAGAAAGAAACAGAAGACCAGGTTATTCTTGGTGATGGAACTGAGCTATGGATGGACACAGAGCTTGAGAGAGCTTGGCATGCTAGACAGTATGGTGTTGTAATCCATCCTACATTAAACCCTAAACACGGATACCAGAAGTGTGACGTAGAACTAAACGAGGGTGAGAAAGTATATTTTCATCACTTCGTGATGGATGACAGATTCCAACAGAAGATAGCTGATGTAGAAAACGACAAAACATACAAAGCTCATGTAGACCAGGTATATTGCGTTATTAGAAATGGTAAGCCGGTAATGTTACAGGACTTTATATTTGTGGAGCCTGTGTTTGAACCAGAAGAAAACTACATGACAAAGTCTGGTATAATGCTAAAAGCAGAACCAGAAAAACTAGAGAGAGAAGGTATTGTAAGACATATCAATAAATTCTCAAATGATTGTGGCGTTGAAGTAGGAGACCATGTATACTTTGATACAGGTTGTAACTACGAAATGGAGGTAGAAGGAAAAACCTACTACAGAATGCGTAACGAAAATGTATTATTTAAGTATGAGTGATATTAAAAGTTACACAGAGGAAGTACTAGCAGAGCTAGTAGAAGCCGCAAAAGAAGGTATAGCAACATTGATAGCAGATGTCAAAAGACCTATTGCAGATGATGTTGCAGATGAAAGAAGAAAGTCAGCTCTTGAATCTAAGAAAAAAGCATTCATGGATGCTCAAGAGATGATAACCGCCTTGGTAAAACTAGATAAACAAATAAACTCAGACGAGGATGTAAATGACGAGGTTTCTAATGAAGGAAACTTTAGAGGTGGGTTCTCGGAAAAGTTTGCAAAAAAGAAATAACTATGAGTGAGATAAAAGCAATAGAAAGAGAACAGCAGATAATAGACGCATGCATGTTTAATACCTATGCGTTTGTAACAGGGTTATTAAGCTTTGAAGATATTCTAGATGAAGAAGAGCCTTGGCTTTTGTATGTTCCTTCAAACAATGACGAATACCAAAGAACAGAAGCTATAAACAATCTAATAGCTTATTACACAGAAAGAGAAGAATACGAGAAGTGTCAAGACTTGGTTGATATAAAATAAAAAAAGGGGCTTACGCCCCTTTCTTAATTTATATATTCAATACTATGAATAGAACACTCCATACTCAACGATAGTATTATCGTCAGTATTTGCTGTGTAAACCGTAATATCTCTAGCCCCCTTCCAAGGAAACCATGCCCACTCTCCACCTTTAAGCTGGACAGAGCTGTCGCTGAATGGGTCTAAACTTATGTGAACATAATCTGTTGCTGTTGAGTCAACATTCTTTATGTACACGTATGTTGGATAACTATAGGAAGTGGCAGCTAAAAGTACTTGAGCTTCACTAGAAGTGTTTGCAGTAACTTTAGTCCTGATAACCCCACCATTATTAATAGTAAGGCTGTTTTCTACAGAAAAATCTATAGAGTCACTTGATATATCAGTACTTGTTAGACTTATTTTAGCTTTTAATGTTCCCATAATTATTAAGATTTACTCCAGTAAGCGTATTCTAAAACGCATGCTGCTGTTACAGCGGTAGCTTCTAAACCTACACCACCTTTAAGAGGTAGGAATGCAAACTCACCAGGACTTAAGTCCATTACAGCAGTTCCGTCATCAGCTTTTAGAACGATAATATTAGTTGAATCAGTATTTCTAACATATACGTAAGAAATTCCAGTATTACCAGCAGTTGTTAGGATATTTTCCTGACCAGTGGTTGCAACTGAAACTCTTGATACACCTATACTAGGAGCACCTACTGTTAAAGAATCTGATAACGATAAACTAAGAACGTCAGCAGAAGCATCTGAACTTGATAATGTTAATCCGACTGTTAATGTTGCCATTTTATTTTATTTTAAAGATTATTAATATTAGTCTACTATGTTAGTTGAGTCTGTTGAACCTACAACGTTAGCTAAAGTGTCGTTGATAACTAAAGTATCGAAACTATTTTTACCCATACCTTTTAGCTTTACATAAGTCTTTGAACCAGACTCATATGCATTAATCACATTCTTTAATCTTACGATACCAGAAGCTGATTGGTCAGGAAAGTTAACAGTGTTTCCGTTTACTGTTAAACTCTCAAAGTTTTCAGGCCCACCCAAAGCACCAATGTGTTGAATGAAATCTTCAAGAACACCAGCAGAGTTGATAGAAGTTTCAGATTCTAAAACATGAATGAATGGAGAATCAAATCCAGCATTGTTTGTTTTAGAAGCATCGTAAAACATATTCCAATCATCACCACCACTTGTAGTGTTGTAAGAAAGAATAACTCTTGAAGTATTAATTACTAAGTTATTGTCTGTTCCAGCGAACTCAACACCATTCTTTTTATTGCAATCAATAATAAAAAACTGCTTAGATAAAGCTTGAGCAGTGTTACCAGCGTGGTCTTGTCTAATTAAACCTCTTTTAAGTAATAACTCAATTGGTCTAGAGTTAGTGCAAGTGTCAGCATAAATAACTTCCGCTTCAATCTTGAAAACATCAGCAGCAACAGTGTCGTTACCAGCAATAGCTTGAGCTGTACCATCTCCCTGAGCATCAGCAACACTAATTGTGTTTGCATCATGAACAGCTTGAACATAATAAACTCTGTTTGCAAGAATGTTAGTTGGTTCAATCTCAGCTGTAAAATAAATAGCATCATCTACTGACAAACCATGACCAGTGATTGTAATCTTATCACCAGTTGCAGTTTGAGATGCAGTAGAGCCGATTTTTGTTTCTATGTCTCTAGCATAGATAACGTGGTCTGTAGCCAAACCTACCGTTTTGTATCCAGCACTTTCAGTCTTAGAGTAGTCTACTCCATCATACTTAATTACTGGCACAGAAATAAAATTTCCCATTTTAAAAAATTTTTGTTAATAAATAAATCAGTATGTTTACAAATATAAGAAAATAATAGGTTATATACAATCTTTTTATTATTTTTGTAGAGACACATATATTTTATTTTGTAATGTCCGAGAAGAACATAGATGAAATACAAGGAATATCTGTCTCTGTACCTAAAATACCACCCAGAAAAACAATACAGGGTTATGGTAAAAAGAAAAGAGAACAGAAATGGGAAAGAAATCCTCTTCCATCAAACTGGGATACCATGTCCGAAGGGGCAAGGTCTAAGTTTGTTGAGCAAGAGTTTGTTAGAAGAAGAGACGGATACTGGTTTTACAATAATGGAGAACCAACATACATTACAGGATTACACTACTACTACTTAAATTGGTGTAAAATAGATGTGGGATACCCAAGCTATTGGGATAGAGATAGAAGATTCTTTTTGGTATGGGAGTCTTGCATAAAAGATAACAACTGTTATGGCTTGATAATGCCAAAGCATAGACGACAAGGAGCATCATGGAAAGCTGCTGCTATAGTTTTAGAAGGAATTACCTCAATGTACAATTCAAATGGAGGAATAATGAGCAAGACTGGTGCTGACTCCAAAAAGCTTTTTGATAAAGTTGTTTATTTGTTTAGACAGCTACCACCATTCTTTCAGCCGATAATAGAAGGAACGGATTCTCCCAAGACAGTCTTGTCATTCAAAAAGCCTGGTGAAAGAATAACTAAAAACAAACAAACAGTATCCAAGTCTGAAGCATTGAATAGCCAGATAGATTGGAGAAATACAAAGAACAACTCTTATGATGGGGATAAGCTAGCTATATTTGTATCCGATGAGGGTGGTAAATGGTTAGAAGCTGATGTGTCTAAAAACTGGCAGATTGTGAAACCAGCATTGTCACAAGGTAGAAAGATTGTGGGGAAAGCATTCTTGCCCTCTACTGTAAATGAAATGGAAGCTGGTGGTAAATCATTCAAAGATATATGGGATGATTCAGACCAGAATGATAAAGTTCCAGGAACTAACAGGACTAGGTCAGGATTGTATAGGTATTTTACAGAAGCGTATGACGGCTACGAGGGATTTATAGATGAATATGGAATGTCTGTTATACATACACCCACATCAAAAACTTTTGACTTAGATGGGGATGAAATAACCATAGGTTCTAAAGAATATTTATCTCAGATTAGAAATGGTTTGAAAAACGATACAAATAAATTAGCAGAGCATAAAAGACAGTTTCCATGGACACCAGAAGAAGCGTTTAGAGTTTCAGTAGACACTTGCTTGTTTGACGCTGAAAAAATATACCAACAAATAGAATACTTAGAAGTTGTAGGGCCTTCCTTAACAAGTAGAGGTAATTTTATTTGGAAAAACGCAGAACAAGATAGTGAGGTCAGATGGATACCAGACAAGAAGGGTAAGTGGGATGTTTCTTGGGTTCCTCCAAATGATGTAGGAATAAATAAAAAGAGACCTCCAAACCAAGAGCTTCTTGTTGCTGGTTGTGACCCATTCGACCATGATGTAACTACTGACGGCAGACGTTCAAATGGAGCTGCTTACGTGTTTAAGAAGTTTAATATACACGAAGAAGAAAGCCACATGTTTGTTGCCGAGTATATTAACAGACCTCCAAAAGCTGAAATGTTTTACGAGGATATGTTAAAAATGTGTATATTTTATGGTTGTCAAATACTAGTGGAAAATAATAAAATAGGATTGTTGCAGTACTTCAAAAAAAGAGGGTATGAAAAATATCTTATGGCAAGACCAGAAAGTACTCATACAAAGTTTAGTAAAACTAGACAGGTGGAGTTAGGATTACCTACTACAGGTCAAGCTGTTATTAGTGCAATGACTGACGCTTTGCAAGCTTATGTATATGATTATATAGGTATTAGAGAAGATGGTACTATGGGCAATTTATTCTTTTTCAACTTATTGAAAGATTTGCTTGAGTTTGACGCAACAAATAGAACTAAGTTTGATGCCAGTATGGCTGCTGGAATAACATTGCTTGCCGCACAAAAAAATATAAAACCGAAAATAGAAAAGAAAGTGTATATACCATTTGTAAAAAAATATAACAATACTGGTGTAATTTCAAAACTGATTAAATAATGGAAGATAATAAAAATTACGGAGGATACCCAGACCCATTTGCTTCACAAGAAGAAAAGCTAGAAAAGTCGTATGGCGTTAGGTACTTTAAAAGAATGTATCATGAGCATATAAACGAAAATAACTTGCTTAATGACAAACATAGAAGATATGAAAAATGTAGAAGCTATGCGGATGGTTTGCAGTCTATAGACAAATACAAGGATATTGTAGGAGCTGAAGGAGATACTTCGTATCTCAACCTAAACTGGGAAGCACTACCTATCATTCCTAAGTTTGTTGATGTCATAACTGGAGGTCTTATAAATCAGGAACACAAGGTTAAATGTACAGCTATAGACCCTATGTCTGTTCAACAAAGAAATCAAGATAAGCTTGACATAGAGACAGATATGGTTATGAAGGAGTTTAGTGAAAAGATGACTCTAGCTAGCGGTATAGCTTTTAACAAAAACAACGAATCTCTTCCTGAAGATAAAGATGAGCTTGACTTGTATATGAATTTAAACTACAAGCAAGCTACAGAGATAGCTATGGAACAAGGTATTGAGTTAACTCTATACTTAAATAATTGGAATGAAATTAGAAAAAGAGTTATTAGAGACTTAATAACATTAAATATCGGTGCAACTAAAACTGATGTTATAAATGGTAAGATTGATATAAGATACGTAGACCCTCAGTATTTGGTTACATCTTATAGTAGCGACCCTTCTTTTAAAAAAATAAATCATGCTGGTGAAATTATATATATCACTATACATGAGTTAAGAAAGATGGCTAAAGGAGAGTTTACTGAAGACGAGCTAAGAGAGATTGCTGAGTTAAATGTAGGTAAACTTGGTAATCCTAAAAAATTCAGTTACAAGTCTATCAACTATAATGGTCAAACAGCTCATGCTTACGACTCATACAAGATAGCTGTACTAGATGGTGTGTTTAAAGTTTTTGATAATCTAGTTTATGAAAAGAAAGAAAACTCATTCGGAGGTTATTCTTATAACAAAAAGAAATCAAACTATAAATTGCCTAAGAAATCAAAAAACGAAAGAGAGTTAGATTCTAATACTGTTGAAATGGTTTACAAGGGTAAATATATTATTGGAACAGATTACATATTTAACTACGGTCATGCTGATAATATAATTAGACCTAAAAGTAATCTAACAGAAGCTGTTATACCTTATAGTATTTACTCTCCAAACCTAAAAGACATGGATAGTAAGTCTATAGTAGAAAGAATGATACCTTTTGCAGACCAGATACAGTTGGCACACCTTAAGATTCAACAACTTATGGCAAAAGCAAAACCAAAAGGTTCAGCTATAGAGTTAGGAGCTATAGAAAATGTTACAAAGGGTGATGGCGGTGTGTTTAGTCCTTTAGAAATACAGGACATATACCAACAAACAGGTAACTTGTACTACAGAATACAACAAGACGATGGAACTCAAGCTCCTGTAGCACCTATTCAAGAATTAGGAGGCGGTATAGGTGGTGCATTGCAAGAATTAGTTGCTATATACCAATACAACATGCAGATGATTCGTGATGTAACAGGAATCAATGAAGCTAGAGATGCTAGTATGCCTAGTAAAGATGCTTTAGTTGGTGTTCAAAAGATGGCTGTATTAGCATCTAACAACGCAACTAGATTTTTGAATCAGGCATACATAAGTATATACGAACATATGTCAAGATGTTTAGCACTTAGAGTTTCAGACCTTGTTAAATATAAAGGAGCATACGAAGGTTATGTTGAAGCTGTGGGAGAGTATAGTATGAAAGCTATCTCCGTAACTAAAGATGTTACTATGGCTGATTTTGGTATTATGATTGAAGCTTTGCCTGATGAAGAAGAAAGACAAATGATGGAGCAGAATATTCAGATGTCATTGAAGCAAGATACCCTTAGATTAGAGGATGCTATTATGATTAGAACTGTAAAAAATACAAAACTGGCTAATCAAATGTTAATGCAGAGAAGAAAAAAGTATCAGGCTGAAAAAGCTGCTGAAGCACAAAGGAATGCACAGATGAATGCTCAGATACAAAGAGAGTCTGCTTTATCTAAAGCTCAAGCTGAAACAGCTAGTGCTGCTGAAAAGTCAAAACTAGAAATAGAAAGGATTCAAGTTGAATTTATGCTAAAAGAAGAGTTTGAGAAAAAACAGCATGAAAGAAAGATGAAAGAACTTGAATTACAAGGAAAAATGAAGGCTGAACACATTGAAATAGCACAAAATGATGTTGAGTCAGATATGACAAGAATAAGAAAACAATAAAAAGTTTTTGAAATTGTTAATAAATATATTATATTTGCATACTAACCTAAATTTAATTTAAAATGGCGAACAATAGATTCGAAGAGCTGATTGCTAAACAATTTGATGCGGCAGCTCAAGAAAAAGGTGTTAAACCTGAAGAAACAAAAAGTGATGAAACCAAAGAAGTTGAAGCTAGTAAAGCTGACGAGACAGGAGTGGATGGAAGCACTGAAAGTACCGAGCCCGCACAGGAACAAGAAACTGTACAGCCGGAAGGAGAAACACAAGAAGAAAGTTCTTTAAATACTGAAAATAAAGAAGAGACTCCAGAAGTATCGGATACTCCTAAACAAAGTGAGGAAGCCAAAACTACTGAACCGTCTTATGAGTTTGAGGATTTACTAATCGAAAAGAGTAATGGTAAGTTCACTACATATGATGAGGTAGCGGAAGCTATAGATGCACTTGAAAAAAGCTCACAAAATCAATTCGCAAACGAACAGATTGAGAATTTAAACAATTATGTAGCGAATGGGGGTGATATAATGGATTTTCTTACTACTCAATTAACAGACTATGAGTCAATGAGTGATGAGCAGCTTGTAAAATCTGTATGGTCAATGAATGAAAAAGATTTGACTAGAGATGAAGTTGATATGTTATTCGAAGATTCCTATAAGTTAAATGAGGAACAATGGACTGACAGAGAAGTTAAATTAGCAAAGATAAGACTAAAGCGAGATGCTAAATCTGCTAAAGAAGAACTACTTAAGCTTCAGAAACAAAACTCTATCCCTAAATCTGTTGCTGACAACAAAGAGCAGTTAGAAGCTCAGGAGAAAGCACAAAAAGAATGGGTTAAGAAAGTTGAGGTTTCAGCTAGACAACTTAAGAGCATTGACGTAGACGTTAATGAACAAGGAGATAAGTTTAGCTATCAAGTTCCAGAAGATACTGTGAAAACGGTTAGAAAGTCTAATAGAGACTTAAATAAATTCTGGTCTAGATACATCAATGAAGATGGAACTGAAGACATGGCTAGTTTAAATAGAGATATGGCTATCTTAAATGACTTTGATAATATTATTAGAGCTGTTTATTCTCAGGCACGTTCAACTGGTAAGGAGACTGTTGTTAAGGATTTAAAGAATCCTAGTTATACTCCAGAATCTAAACCTAAAACGACTGAGCAAAAATTGACTATACAGGAACAGATTGCTCAACAACTGAAAAATAATTTTTAACCGTATAAATATTAAATAGATGTCTTATACAACTACGCCTGGAATCCCAAGTGCATTCAAACAGGCAACAAATGAAAACTACGTGTCTTCATTAAGTATTCATCACCCACAAATTGCTGAAGACTTTGTAGAGCGTTATGGAGACCAATCATTGATGGGTCTATTAGATGCTTTAGGAGCAAAAGCTCCTGTAGCTGGTAAAGTGTTCGAGCACTATGAGTCTGACTACTTACACCAAAACTTTAAACTAAAAACAGCTGCTGATATAACTGCTGCTGGTGCAAAAGTTGAAGTTGCTGTAGGTTTTACTTCTACTGGTGCTGACGATGGTAACATTTTCCTAAGAAAAGGTGACATTGTTATGAACTCTGTAGGAGAAATGGCTTTAGTTACTATAGATAGTGATACAACTGGTCACGCTGCTGACGAGGTTACTTTGATGTCATATGGTGCTAACTGGGCTGCTCAAACTACTACTTCTGAAATTCTTATCGTTGTAGGTAATGAGCACGAAGAAGGTACTGGACAGCCAAAAGGAATCACTCCTACTGTTAACAAGTATACTAACTCTGTTGCTATTATGAAAGAATCTTTCGAAGTAACTGGTTCTGAAGCTACAAACAAAATTTGGTTTGAAGTAACTGACCCTAATACTGGAGAAAGAGGATTTTTATGGTATATCAAAGGTGAGGCTGATACTTACAAGCGTTTCATGAACTACTGTGAGACTCAAATGTTATTAGGTCAAAAAGCTACAAATGCTGCTTTACCTGGAACTATTGACCAAGGTGGTATCACTGGTACTGAAGGTCTTATTGAGTTTATCAAGTCTGGTAATCAGCAGTCTTACAACCAATTAACTGGTTTTAACTTGTCTGACTTTGATGCTATGATTCGTAAATTAGACACTCAAAGAGGTGCTAAAGAAAACATGATGTACTGTGGTATTGATTTATCTTTAGCTATTGATGATGCTGTAGCTGCAATGTTTGCTGGTGGTGGTATTCAGTATGGTGCTTTCAACGGTGCTGAAGAAATCGCAGTAGCATTTGGTTTCAACTCATTCACTCGTGGTGGTTACACATTCCACAAGAAAGTATATGATGCATTCAACTACTCTCCAATGATGGGAGCTGATGGATACAACTATGCTGGTATGGGTATGGTAATTCCTGGTGACTCTCAGCGTGACGCTAGAACTCGTGAAGCTATTCCTTCATTGAGAATCCGTTACAAAGCTGCTGAAGGTTACTCTCGTGAAATGGAGCATTTCTTAACTGGTTCTGCTGGTTTAGCTCAAGTTACTAATGACGAGGATAACATGAAGTGTCACTACAGAACTGAAAGAGGTTTTGAAGGTTTCGCTAACAACAGATTTATGCTTATCGAAAGAGCATAATTTATATAGGATTACGGAGGGGGGTGTCACCCCCTCCTAATTCTTTTTTTAATTTTAATTTAAATTTTAATAAAATGACAAACAATAAAAGAAAACCCACTATTTTCCAGTTAACAAGGATGAATCAAAATCCGGCAACTGAAGGGAGATACTACCCAATATCATACAGAATACCATCAGTAGATGAGATATTTGATGAAGAAACTGGAACTAACAGAAAAATAAGATACGTTATTGGTGAGCAGTCTATATTTGAAGACGAGCAAACAACTAAGAATCCTGTAATCGGTGACATTGTATTTATTAATGGTCAGTTGATTGTTCCTTACCAAAAGCCAGTATTAAGAGACTTCTTGTTTGCTTCAAACTACAACAAGTCTAATGAAAATAGAATACCAAGCATGAAGCAGATATTCGAAACATTAGATTTTGAAAAAGAAGCAAAAGAAGATTTAGAATCTTTAGAGTTAGAGTTTCAAGCAATTGAAATGGCTATGAATGTTGAACCACAAGAGATGGTTGCTTTATGCAAAGTCTTAGGTATTAATACAGACCGTTCAATGTATGAAATCAAACATGACTTTATGAGATTTGTTAAGAATAATCCATTCGATTTTATTGAAAGTCTTAATGACCCAAGAATAGAGCGTAAGCAAGTTATTGTGGAAGCTTTGGATAATAAAATCATTTCCTCAAACACAACAAAAAGAACTATAGATTGGGGAGGTAAAAATGGACAAACAATTTCTATCGTTCCAATAGGTGTAGACCCTATAGATTCTTTTGTAGAGTTTACATTTGAAAAAGATGGAGAAGAAGTTTATAGAAGAGTTGTAAGTATGTTAGAGGCTAAGTTAAAGCCTAAAAAACAAACTGCAAAGAAAGCTAAGGCTGAATAGCCACATAGTTTATACAGATTTTGGAAGGGGGAATAAATTAACATTCCCCTTTCTTTTTAACATTTTTTTTTGTATATTTGTAGATACTCAACCTAGAATATGATAAGAACAATCGACATAGATGAAATGTACAGGTTTGTACAGTTTATTGCAAACAAAGAACAATCTGGGTTTATTAAGCCTTCAGAATTTAACTTAGCAGCACAACAAGCTCAAATTCAGTTGTTTACTGAGCGTTACGGTCACCCTTCAGAGTATACTATGGGTAACCCTATACCAGTTACTGGTGGTTACGCACAGAGCCAAAAGCTTCAAGATGATTTTAATCCTTTTATTATGTCCGCTCCTTTTAATGGTGGTGATATAAGATTAAACTCCTTAACTTGTGATTATGCTCACCTTGTAGCTATATATGGAAACACAGGTCAGAGGGTAAAGTTAGTTGGTTTAGATGAGTATGCAGAAATGACTACATCTCAATTGTATGCTCCAAGTAGTTCATATCCAGTTGCTTACTTTGCAGATAGGATGAGAATAAATATTGATGGGGTAGATTCAGGTACAGTTTATTACCTAAGATACCCTAATGACCCTAACTGGGATTATTTTAAAGACAACTCTGGAAAACCTTTAGATTCTTCTGGAGGTAGTATTGTAACATATCCTGTTTTTGACGACTCTCCTTCAGGCAATGTATACAATGATGAGACAGGTTACAATTGTAATAACACTGGAAACCCTTACGATAACTGTGTTAATTTTGAGTTTCCTTACGATTGTTTTAATGAAATAGCTATAAAAATATTAAGTTTTGTTGGTATAAACTTGAGAGAGCAAGCTTTAACACAGTACACGGAACTTAAAGAACAACAAGGTATATAATGGCAACTAAAGTATCATTAGCAGAACAGGTAAAAAGAATGCTATCTGGTGGAGACCCACGTTCAGATAGTGATATTGATATAAGAGAGCTAGTCCAAGCTGTAGAAAGTGCAAGAGATAGAGTTCAGTACGAGGTCTTGGTTAATTCTGCTGAAAACGCTATGAATCCCTCTTTTACTGACACCGAGTTATTTAGTCAGTTAGTTATAAAGCAAAGTGTTAATAGTGTTGCTGGAGAGGGTGGTTTTAAGCATTACATTAAGGATTACTTAAGTTTACCAGATGATAAGGGATTGTTTTACGTTCAAAAAGTTGATAAGAATACAGAGTTTGATGCCCTTTTAAGAGCACAAGGAACTCCAGCGTTTTGGAGGTTTAACATTGAAAATGTGTCTTATGAAGGGTTAGTTGCTTATTGGGTTTTAAGGGATACTTCAGGCCCTTACATTTGGACTATAAAAAACCCTAACGGACTTTCAGTTCATCTTATACCTTTAACTAGAGAGCTTGGAGATACTGTAGAGCTTCCTGGTGGAGGATTTATAGACGACATGGTAGTTCAAAGAGTATATGAGATGTATGCAAGTGCAACTCAAATACCAAAAGACAATCTTGGTGATAATGTACCAAAAATAAATAGATAATGGCAAATAGTCACGGAAGAAAAATAGCAATAAGAGAAATCGTAAAATCTCTCTTAATACAAGAGGGTTCTTTTACTGAACACAAAATGATGCAATACATGGATATTGCTTTAAGAGGACTTAAGGAGCTGTCTTATGATGTTTCAAAAGATATTAAATATGCAGTTATTTTAGCTAGTAATAATTTGACAGTGGCTATCCCCCCAGATTGTGTTCAGATATTGAAGATAGGTTTAGTTAAGGATGGTAGGTTTGTAGATTTTGGCAGTGAAGAAAGTATATCTTTTTCCCCAGATACAACAACAGAAGCTGGTGATTTTTTTAATGACAGTGTAAACTGGTATGCCAACTACAGAAATGGAGAAAATACTGGTGGTGCTTACGGTCACGGAGGTGGTCACAAGCCAGCTTATTATAGAATAAATTCAGACACAAACCTAATTCATTTATCTTCAGAGTTTAAATCAGGACAAGTTGCGATGGAGTATATATCAGATGGTATTACACAAGGCGGTACATCTTCTGTCCATGTATTTCTTGAGGAGGCTATTAGAGCATGGATATGGTGGAAGGTTACACAGAGAAAAAGAGATACTAGTCCTCAAGAAAAAGAATTAGCCAGAAGAGATTGGTTTAATGAGAAAAGAATAGCTAAGTCTAGAATGCAGTCGTTTACAAAGGAAGATGCATTAAGAGTAAGTAGAAAAGGAAATAAGCAAGCACCTAAGTTTTAAGAATGGCTAACGAAAAGAAAATATTTGTAGGGGGTATGGATAGAGACTCCGACTTGAGATTTGTCAAGAATGGAGACTATAGAGACGCTTTGAATATAAACGTATTCTCTACAGAGGAAGATGGTGAGGTTGGAGTAATATCCAACATGAAAGGTGCTGAGGAAATAAAGAGATACCTTGGTATAAATTATTATGGAAACCAGCATAAAGTTATTGGTGCTGTAGAAGACCCGTCTTTTGACAGGGTTATATTTTTTGTAGCTTTTACTGGTTTAGATATTCCAGAGTTTTCTTTGTCTGATTCTATCGTTGAATATAGCCTAAAAACAAATGAGTGCTACACTATTCTACAATCAGATGAACTAAATTTTAATCCTCAGTATAGAATAAATGATGCTTTTATAGTAGGTCATAAAGAAGACTACTCTCCAGAGGGGTTTTTGTATTTTAATGATAACTACAACCCTCCTAGGAAAATAAACATAGCAGAGGAAAAATTAAATGCTCCAGCATCTTTAGCTGAGATAGTTCCTTCTTCCGGAGGTAGAAAAAAATATAAAAACATAGTAACAGGATTTGAGTATGAGGGTGTTTCAGCTACTCTACAAGGACTATTAGGTCATGGGATTACATTACAAGAAAGAATAAATGTTGCTAGAATAGCACCGCTGATAAAGCCCACTGTAACCATTTCTACAGATAGTTCTTTCAAAGCAAACTACGTAAAAGGCAAAGCTTTTAAGTTTAAGTACAGATACCAATATAAAGATAAACAGTATTCTGCTTGGTCTCCAATATCAGAAATGATAGCTACTGAAGAGGGTACTCCACAAACAAATGGTACATCTGCTGATTTAAGTCAACAAAACTTAATAAAGGTAGGTATAAAAATATCTAACAGTGATATAGAATCTGTAGAGTTAGCTGTAAGAGATTTAACAAACTCAGATACTTACGGATTGGTAGACACGTTGTCTTATTATAATCAAGATGGATTTTATTATGAAGGTAATAAGATAGCGGATAAATTTTTAGTTGGAGGATACGCTGACACAACATTAAATCAAGAGTCGGCTACAATAGTATCTAGTAATTCTATTGTTGAATATTATTTTTATAACAACGAAATATACCCAGCTATAGATTTAAGAGAGTCAACTAAGCTTTTTAACAATATACCTATAAAAGCAAAAACCCAATCCCTTATTGATGGAGGTAGGATTGCATATGGTAATGTGGTTACAGGTAGAACTGGTCATAATCCAAAACTTAATGTTAGAAATTATGATGCTGGTGATATAGCAACAGACACAGTGACAGCCCCAGTTACAGCAAGTGCAAGCTGTGGTTATCGTTATCTCAAATACAAACCATCAAATTTTTGTTCAAGAAGAGCGGTGTGGACATGTAATTACACTGTTAATGTTAAATTTAACGATTTGCCTAATGACATGTCTTTTGGGCAATACAATGTAATTATAAACAATTTGCCTTTTACTGCCGTGTGGGGTGAAGATGTAGATGATACTATTAATTCAGCTTTAGGATTTTTTAATTTATTCGAAAACTCCGGAAACCCACCTGGAACACCTAGCAGTAACAATGCTGCTACTGTAGCACAAACATTTTACAACTCAGTCGTTTCAAACTTAACTGGAGGACAAATATCTAGTGGAGCAAAAATAACATCAGCAAATTTTACAGGAAACCAAATGGTAAGGCTTGTTGATGCTGATAATGCATACCTTAGAGCTGGTCATGTAGATGCTGTGGACATAGCTAATAATGCAGATGATTTAGCTAGTAATTCAGATTGTGCTGCTGGTCTTAGTGATTCTTATATAGAGGACAATGCAAGCTCGTTTAGTGAGCACAACTTTATATCTATAAGTGGAGATACTATAACATTTAGATGGAGTGTTCTTTTTAATCATTACAATTATGACAGATGGAAAAGACCTAATTGGCCAGTAAGAGACCATGGTTGTTTTGTGGGTATAAATAATTTGTCTGAATTTAATAATGATTCCGCAACTAATAGCCACAACAGAATTAACGTTATAACAGAACAAGTTATATCAGATATAAATTCTGATTTATCCTATAGTGATACTGGTGGATGGAATCCTAATGTTAGTAGTAGTGAGTTTGATTGGAGAGATTACATTGACTCACAGGGAGGCGACCTACAATCTCAAGATACTATACTAAATATATATAAATCTGTAGTAACAAGTAACGCTACTTTGGAGGTTCAATATACCCAGTCAGGGTATAAACCTGTAGAGACTGGTTTTAAAACAGGTTCTTGGCATAATTTTGGTGTTGTATACTACGACAAACAAGGTAGAAGCTCTTCTGTTCAAGGAAAAACATCTGTATACATACCAACACACTTAGAGAAAGCTGACAATAGCAGTGGTGAAGTTACCACAACATTAGATAGATATGGAGTAGAATATTACATAAATAATTTACAAGCTCCATATTGGGCTGATAAGTATCAAGTTGTATATACTGGAAATAGAAATATAAGAAAGTTTGAGCAATTCGTTACTGATGGATTTCATACCGCCACAATTTTTCCAGACATTGTATTTGTAAACGCAAACCCTTTACTTAATGCGTTAGAAACCAGTGGTGGTAAAGGTGTAGATGCTCAATTTGAACCAGGAGATAGATTAAGAATATTAACATCAACTACAGCGGCTCTTAATGGAAAGCTTAATGATGGGCCTTTTGATTTTCAGATAGTAGATGTTGTAAAGGTTACAAGACACACTCCCACTGAAAACAACGAACTAGTTAGTAATATATCTACAGATTCAGATTATGATGCTATAGAAATAAAAGGTCAATACTTAAATGTGACAAGAACTCTTGATTCTAGTACAGCAATACCTGTTCCAGCAAGAGATGAAACAGACCTTTATTTTGTTTTAAACAAATCTGACTTTGACCAGACAAATGTATACACATCCGGTAATAGTTTGGCTCTAGGTGGCAATGCTAAAGTTTTAGCTGATAGTGTTGTTGAGGTTTATTCATTAAAAAAAGAGGTAGATGAGGATGAATTAATATTCTTTGAGTTTGATGAAATTCATGATACAGTTAAAACAACCTCTTCTTTAATGTACGCTAATTTTACAGAAGGCTCCAGTACTGTTCAAATAGACTCTGATAATTTAGCTGAATACCCTCAAATAGCAGAGGGAGTAGTTGTTCAAAACGCTTTAGCTTTTCCTTATGGTGCTATTGTTGAGCAAGTTATAAGAAATTCTTCTAATCAGGTTACATCGTTTATAACTTCAGCTCCATCTTCATTAACAGTGGATTCAGTAGGTGCTTTAGAAACTAAGTTCATATCTAACACTCATGGTGTTGGTTATAATTCTGATGGAAGTGAATATTTTAAACTTACAAGACAAGGAACAAGTGAGCCTAATGGAGATGTATACACTAGGGTAAGAAGATATAGAACAGATGGAGGTATTGTTTCTGCTGGTGTAGAAAGTTATCATTTTAGCGATTTCTTTAAGTCTGATTTTTGGAATAGTGGTAGAGCTAATAAAGAGCTAGAAAGTTATCATGAGTCAAGAAAACCAAACACTATAATATACACCGACTCAATAATAGGAAATACATATATCAATGGATTAAATTCATCTTTTGAAAATGAATATTTTACCGAGTTTGATAAGTCTAATGGTACTATACAGAAAATATTTGCAAGAAACAATTACATTGTAATATTCCAAGAAGATAAAGTGTTAAAAGCTTTTGTAGAAAGAAACATGACTTTTGACGCTTCTGGTTCAGGAAACCTGGCTTTATCTAGTGAGATAATATCAAAATCAGTTCCTTACGAGTGGGAGGGTGGTATAGGCGAGCATCCTGAATCGTTTGCTAGTTACGGTGAAACAATGTACTTTTTTGATTCACAAAGAGGAGAGGTTCTTAAAATACAAAATGACAGAATAGAATTAATATCCGATAAGGGTATGTCTTCATTCTTTTCAAACAAAGCAAAAGAATTAGCTTTAATGGGTAACAAAGCACAAATAATAGGTGCTTATGATACCTCCAAAAATGAATATGTATTATCTTTTGAAGGTTCTTTTGAAGAAGAAGTGGTTGAACTTTGTGAAGTGGCTTCTGGAGGAGAATATTGGAACTCGCAAGACACTTACAATCCTGGGGATGTTGTGAACTATGCTTTATCATCTGATGAGCAAGAGGAGTCAGGTGATTTAGCAGAAATAATATATATAGCCGCAAGTCAAAACACAAACATAGTTCCTTACAACGACTCTAGTGTTGTTACAATTGCTTTTATTAGTAATTCAAATGCTTTATGGAGCCCTGGTGATACTATAAATATACCAGCTCCATCTGGGGCTACTGCCACTACATCTGGTGTCATTACTGTAAACTCAGTGACTAAACCTGTGGCTTCTGTTTCCATCAATGCTGCTGGTTCTGGTTACGAGGTTGATGATATTTTAGTAGTTGATGGAGACCAGAATTATGATAACCCTTTAATAATAAAAGTTTCTTCTATTGGAACAAATGGAACTGTAACAGGTTTAACAATACAAAATGGAGGGGATTTTACAGGTTTTAATATACCCACAACAGGATTGATTGCTGTTGAAGAGGATGGAGATGGTGAGGTAGATGATTTTACAGGATTTGGATTGTCTGTAGATATAACATACTCTACTGTTGGACAAATAGTAGACTACTCTTTAACATCTCAAGGTGATTACACAGCTTCTGCTAATGCATATACACCTAGTATTGAGGATGGTGATAAAACAGTAGATTTACAAATTACAACAGCTGCGGCCTGGACTGTTTGTTCCGGACTGGGAGTACAAATAGGCTGTACAGATGATATAGCTAACAATTATTCTTCAGAGGCTATATACGATGATGGCTCATGTAATTATGATTGCCTTGGGGTTGTATTTGATGATGGATGTGGTACTATCACTGCAACATCTACACCTTCTACCGTAAACCTAGAAGAACTTGTTTCTTTTAACTTGGTAGACCAAGCAGTAGGTAGCATAGATTACGCAATCACTAATACGTGTGAGGGTTCTGGTGTTCAATATCACACAGTCATTGTTAGGAATGGTCAGGTTGTTTTAATAGACCTGTATCATAATAATGAGGTTCTTTACGAGAATTTATTAGCTGGATTTTATAATTTTATAACTGTAGACACAAACTCTATAGAAGCTAATTTAGGTAGTTTTACTTTGCCAGAAGGGTTTACTGACCCTTTTAATACAGATTTACCAGAAAGTACTATAGAATCAAATACATCTATATTATATAACATATTGCAAGATTGCGGAGTACAAACAGAGGTTGCTGTTCAATTACTAGCTTGCGATAACCCTGTAGCTGTAAATTATGCTTCAGGATACGGTGAGGGAATAGTTATAAACCCAACAACTATAGGCGAGCCAGACCCTTGTACTCTTGATATATTTGGTTGCACCAACTCTTCATCCCCAAACTATGATTCAGATGCAACAGCTGATGATGGGTCTTGTATTGTGTGTTCAGAGGATGATGGAACTAATAATTTATTTGGTGTATTTGCACCTGACGCTGTAGGTATTGAAACTACAACTTTTGATATAGAGGTGAGTTTGACAGATGAGGCTGAGTATGAAGGGTGGATTCCTCAGTATATCGTTACTGTTTTTAAGGATAATCAAGATGGAGAGATATTCTTCCAGCAAGAGTATACAGATATTGATGGATATTTAGAAGTAGGAACAGGAGGTACAGTAAGTATCGAAGGCTTAGACCTTACTACAGGAGGAACTAACAATCAACTACAGACATATATGGTTCGTGTAGAAGCGGTTGATTCTTGTACTGTAGACCAGTTTGTTACACCAGGATGGATAGGTTGTACTACTCCTGAATCTGTAAACTACAATGCTTTAGCTACGGAAGACCCAGGAAACATATGTGTAAATTGTACAAATGTACTTAATGAGTTTGAGGTGATTTCTTTTAATGGAACTGGTCAACCAACAGAACTTGGTGTTGCTGGAGACTCAAACAATCCTAATAACTTGCAATTAGTATTTAGCCCTGGATTATTTGAAGATAACAATCCTGGAGTTACTATGTCTTACGAGTTTTCATTAGTTAATGAAGATACCGGTGCTCCTATATTAGATTCTAATAGTAATCCTATAGTGCAAACTGTAGTGGGTAGTAGTAGTGCAGAATACACTGTTAACTTTGAAAATGTATTCTTTGATGGTTTAGGTGATAATAATTATAGAGCTGATATAAAAATAACATCTTCTTATTTAGATAACTCTCTAGAGTGCTTTACTGATGCTTCTACAACTGTAGGTTTGTTTGGATGTACTACTGAAACTTACTCTAGCGGAATACAAGTTGGTTTATCAACAGAAAACTATAATGAATTAGCCACTGCGGATAATGGAACTTGTTTTAGTTGTGGTGTGTTCGAAATCTCTGATATAAGTACAGTTGCCGACACTAATGGATTGGGTACTGGTAGTATAACTTTTACATATTCAGTCTTAGCTTTTTTAATTGACGGTAATATAGCAGCGGCACAGCCTACAGTTTTAAACTCGGAAGGAGCCCAAGTAAGTAGTGGTATTGAATCTGTATTACTTAATGATGATGGTACTCAAATATCTTATACTCTTGATGGATTAACTGCGGGTGATTATACTATACAATTAGTTAGCCTTATAGCTCCCTATGATATTTGCGATATTAGTGAGTCCGTAACTATTTCTAACGATATACCTGGGTGTTTAACCGAAACATCACAAAACTACCTAGTATCTGATTATGGAACTCCTAATGTTCAGGCTACATCTTTTCCTGATGCTTGTCAGTTCTGCCCTCCTAAATGTTCTTGGAGTCAAGAGACTTTAAATCCAGGAGGATTTGATACAGTAAATAATTTTGATGGAAGACCTGAAAATATACAAGGATTCCTTTTCAACACAATAGTAAATGACGCTTCTTCTCCAGGTGCTGTAGACGGTTCTATACAATTCCAACTAATAAGAGGTTCATTTACAAACCCATCCAATCCTAACGGGCCTAGTCAAGGTGCTGATTCTTGGGTTGACGCTTC
>TARA_R100000734_G_scaffold19144_1_pt1 | contig 29671 bp, 30 predicted proteins | sample TARA_R100000734 | Tara Oceans TARA_R100000734 (sample SAMEA2623290) | marine metagenome | biome: marine biome (ENVO:00000447); feature: surface water layer (ENVO:00002042); material: "saline water (ENVO:00002010), including plankton (ENVO:xxxxxxxx)" | depth 5 m | reverse complement strand
CCCCCCTTTATCTTCCAAGATAGAGAGAATAGAGAGATATATCTATTTCAGACAAATATAAAAAGAATTACTGACTCTACAAGGAGTTTCAGACAATCATTGGTTAGTTAGTTTAAATAGTCAGAAGCGAGAGGGGGTTCTACTCCCCCTAAGTTTCTGACTTAAAGCATTACTTTAACTACAACCCCTTCCCCCCAATGATAATATATATATAATATCTAACCCCCCTAACCCCTATATATAATACATAAATCAAGGTGAATCTGTAAAATAAACCGATGGTTTGTTTGTGTATACAGATTTGAGTTTCTATATTTGTTTAACTAAAGTTCAATTAATTTAAGATGGAGAAACTAAACAAGGCACTTATCAAAGTGCAATCTGAGTTGAAAGCCCCTAAGGGTCAGTATAACTCATTCGGCAAGTATTCCTACCGCAGTGCGGAGGATATCTTAGAGTCTGTGAAACCTTTGTTGTCAAAGCACGGACTATCAATGAGTATCTCGGACACAATTCACGAGGTATGTGGAATCCCTTTCGTAGAGTCTATGGTCAGAGTTACTGATGGGATAGACTCTTCATGTGTGACGGCACAAGCAGGTATTGACCCGAATCGCAAGGGTATGGATATCGCACAATGTTTCGGAGCATCATCATCGTATGCTCGTAAGTATGCATTGAATGGTATGTTCTTGATTGATGACACAAAGGATGCTGATGCGACTAACACTCATGGCAAGGCTGCACCTAAACGCACTCAGACAGAATCAAAAGGGTCTGATACATTTCAGAAGGCCGTAGATTACATCAAGGCCGCAAAGAACAAGTCCGCTAAAGAAACTGCTTACAAGCAAGTCATCACGAAGTATGGCTCTGAGTTTTCAGATAAGCAGAAAGAAGCATTAGGTAAATTCGTAGGCTGATGGGTAAGTATGCAAAGAACTCAAAGAAATCAATGAACTCTAAAAAAGCATTGAGAGAACACTTATTACAGAATAAACGAGATAACATCAAGTTTGTTAGACTGAAGCCAAATACGAGTATGATGAATTTTAAATCAATTAAATAAGATAGATATGAAAACTGCAAACATTAAGTTCAAAGAAAAAGGAAAGGAAAAAGGTTATGTATTCAGCGAGGATGATGGTTACATCAAGGTGAGTCTGTTTGTCGATTGGAAACGTGATGAACAAGAAACAATCAAGGGTAAAGATATTACTGAAGTTGTTTCTACTTATTCTCATCGCTTAACTGAAAAAAGAATAGACCACGAGATTACTCAACGAGTTTATTTTGATTGATGGAGTTTGCAAGTAAACTTATGGAGAGAACGAGTAAGGGCTATGTCTCTTACTCGGCTCTCAAGTATGCGGCAGATGGCTCAAGGCAACAAGACATGAAGTTGTTTGAGTTGTATATGCGTGGGCTACTGAAGAAAGAGTCTGATGCTCTGACGTTCGGAGGTTTATACGACACGCTACTACTCGAACCCGAAACTCTTACAGACAAGTATCACATTATCTACGATGAAAAGAAGATAGAAGAGTTGTCAGAGAGATTCAAAAATCCACGTGCTTCTAAGCAATACAAGGATTGGGTTGTCTCTGAATCAGAACAAGCATTGAGTGAAGGCAAGGAAGTCGTATCTGAAGATATGATGAATCAAGCGGAATCAATGATAGTAAGATTAGATGAGTCTGAGGTATTGGATATGACAACGGGAGAAATCAAGTTGGTAAGGCAATATCTGAAAGGAAAGACTCAGTATGAAATAAATGATTGGATTGGAGATGTTCCGATAAGAGGATTTCTGGATGTTCTGGGAGATGGTTTTATATCAGACTCAAAGACTACGAGAGACCTATACGGATTCAAGTGGGATATAGATAAGTTCTGCTACGATATCCAAGCGTATATCTACTGCGAAGCAATGCAGACAGACACTTTTTATTGGGTTGTACAGACCAAATCTGTTCCCTATACTTGTGCCGTCTACAAAGCATCTGAACTTACTATTAAGAGAGGCGAGACTAAGTTTTGGTCTGCCATCGATAACATCAGAACGTGGTTAGACAAACCCGAAAAGGACACAAATACGTTCGCAATTTTTAGTACAATATGAATGAGAAAAAGTATCTAAGCATGAGTGGGTTAGACCCACTTGGTTTAATGGAGTTGATTATTAGAGAATATGATGTTGATGTACTTAGCAGAAGTAGAGACAGACACACCGCAGATGTGCGTAAAATGTTCTGTGCCTTCTTGTACAAAAACACTCGTATGACTCTCAATAACATTTCAGAGATTGTGCATAAGTCTATAGGTAATGTATCTTACTACCTCAGCACACATGACAAGCAAATGGAAGATAACGTAGCATACGCTGACCGCTACGAGGCATTCCAAGATAAGATGAGAAAAGAGTCAGTACAAACAATTTAATTTACAGATTATGTCACAGACAAATCAAGACACGTTCGTGGGCTACGTGAATGCCCCACAGACAAGCATTAACTTTAGCCTAACTGAGCAAGAGTTAAACGACCTAAAGAAGTTTTTAGTTGCGAATACTAAAGACTCAAGTAAGCCTTCACGTGTGTACTGCACCTTGAAGAGTGGAGTATCTAAAGCGGGTAAGCATTACTCGTTTATTTCTGTGTACGACAAGTCAGCCAACAGTGAACAGACTTATAGAAAGACTGCCGCTCCCGCACCTCTAACTGAGGGCGGAGACTTGCCGTTCTAAATTATTCGTGTGTGTTAACGAAGGGGGGTTAGGCTTTTAGTCTGCCCCCTTTTTTATTAAAAGCAAATCAAATGAAACAAATTAAAACTAAAAGAGAGATACTATTAGGATACATCCTAAAGAAGAAAGGAAACCGCTACCTTACGGAAGATGACAAATGGAAAATCTTCTGTAACAAAACAAAACATTTTTCGACTTTGGAGTCTGTAAAAAGCGTGAAGTTAAAATCAAGAGCAAAGACTACTATAGTCGTCGTCTATGATGTATATGAAGGTTCAAACGCTATAACGAAATATGAAAGGGTAGAACGAGATTTATGAAAAGAAGCATCTATTACTTAGAGATTATAATTTCCTACAAGAAAGGAAAGTCATACATCAAGAAAGAGAGTTGGGCTGTTAGCAAATACAATTCTGCGCAAGATATAATGCGTAACGATTCAAAAACTATGTACAGACTAAACAACGAGGTGTATGGGAACAAATACAAATCCCAGAAACAGTTGGTCATAACCAAAGTCTTGTCTTACAAAAAAGTCGGTAAATCTATTGTTTAATTTTATTATGAATTTTTTAATAACATATGTATATTTAAGAAAATTCAATCGCTATGAGTTATCACAATAACAAAAATCACAAAAAGATTATCGACTGCGTTTTAGAACAGAACGCCAAGTTGTTTCAAAACTTAGGCACGGACTGCTCAAAGACTGAATATGAAAAGGCTAAAGTAAAAGAAAGGCAGAGACTCAGAAGGATTCTGCACCTCGATGAAGAAAAGATTGGTAGACTCATCAAGGATTCTTTAGATGATTAGTCCCAGAGAGAAAGCAGCAGAATTTGTGCACAAATACAACAGACTCTCAGATGCTATCGCCCAGGCAAAACAATGTCTTGCCCTATGCCCAGACTACAAGAGGGCTTATTGGCAGCGTGTAATAATTAATATAGAAGAACTTTATTAAAATGGAAGAAGGAGAAAAAAGATTTAGGGATGTGCTAAAACTCATCATTCTATTACAAGCAAGTCTTGAACAGATGGACGAGATAAAAACAATTCCGCATTTATACAGACACGATATGAAAAAGTCTGTAAATATACTTGAGAAGAAACTTGAGTATTGGCTCAGACCACTTCTTGAAGACTCTATACCGAAAGACCAAGAAGAAATATTTATGCAGATTCAGAGAGGCGTAGATAAAATCTTAGATAACACGCTTGAAGATATTCACAACATCAAATTCAAAAAAGATGAGATATAGCGTATTAAAGGAGAGAGAATTAGTCGGAATCATTACTCAAGATATCTTGATTAATTTTTGGAACACCCATTCTAAAGAACATTTAGTAATAAACGATAGACAACGAAGAAACATAATACACAAGCATTCCTTCTTCCACATAGCAAGAGAGAACACCACGCTTTCTTTAGCGAGTATTGGTGCTGTACTAGGAAAAGACCATGCTACCGTTCTTCATGCTTGTAGAAATCACGAGTCTAATTACAAGTACGACCCCACCTACAGATTCGTACATGACAATATGTTTATCGAAATGGAAGACTATCTGATAGACTACGGAATAGTGCCCAAGTCTGTACACACCAACACAAAGGTCAGTAATATAAGGGACGTACACTTTAAACTGCTTTCTGTTTCTCGTAAGCTCAGAGAGAAGATTAAAGATATGGATGCTCTTAGAAAATCCGTTAGGATGAAAATTAAAAGAGCTGATAAGTTGGCGGAACACTTTTCTGATATGCAGAATAGAATCCACCATTTAGAGGGAGAGTTAAAACGAGTAAAAAATCTATTATGAAAAAGAAATTTAGAGTCTATGTCAAGGGAAAGTTTGAAGCAATCTTTGACACGATAGACAGTGCGAGAGAATGCAGACGAGCGTTGCAAAGTCTGAAGTATGAAGACATTATCATCAGTGTAACTCTTGATGATATTAATCCTTACGAGAAATGAAGTTCATACCACACGAAGATAATTGGGAAAAAGAATATTACGAGAACCTTAAGAAGCAACGTAATCGTAAGAAAGCGAGCAAACTTAGAGTTTTAGGCACACCTAAAAAGAAAAAGAAATGAGTAATGGATTACAATAGCGACTTTAAATATGACTTGGCGCTTGGTCAAGTAGGGGAGGGATGGATTGGAAAAATACTTTCAGACAAAACCATTGAAGTTAAGTTTGACTTTGCTTGTTACCGAACAGGTAACTTTTACATTGAGTATGAGTCACGCGGGAAGAAAAGCGGTATAGCAACCACTCAGTCTGATTATTGGATGCTTATTGCATCAACTGAATCTGGAGGAAGGTTAAAAGAAAATCTGTCTGACATCAAAGAGTCTGATATTTTGTTTTCTGTTATGGTCAGCACGAGCAGGTTAAAGAAACTTTGCAAAGAAAGACATTTAAGAAAGGGGGTCAAGGGAGGAGATGACAACACATCTCTCGGAGTTTTAATTAAATCAAAAGACTTGTTATGACAACACAAGAAAAAATAGAATCTGTAGGCAATGAAGTTATTGACCTGCTAATACAGAAAAACAAATCCTATGGAGATTCAGCGCTGCATCCCGCAAACATTTTTGCAAGAGGGAATGCTGTAGAAAACCTATGCGCACGTATTGATGACAAACTCATGCGTATTAAGCACAAAGGAATAGATGGATTTAAAGAAGATAATGTAAAAGACTTGATTGGTTACCTAATTCTTCTTAAAATTGCATTGGAAGATGATGCCACCGAGCATTGGCGTGAATTAATACTGAAGAGAGAGGGTATAAATCCACACGTCGGATATTTTCAAACAACTACCTAAATAACTAAGAGATGAATTTGAGAGAGATTGAAGTTACCATTTACCCCAAGGTTTATGGTAAGCATGAGCCTACGTACATAAGGCTCGAAACCGCATTAGACAGAATCAAAAGCGGAGCAAAAAACGTATCACTTATTACTGCGCTGAGAAACGGCGACAAGTCTCAGAAGAAAGAACTACCCATAGTCTGCTTTAGCGGAACATTCAGTGAGCGCACTGATGAAGGTATGGTAGACCACTCTTCTTTCATTGTGATAGACTTTGACCACGTAGATGTTGAACACGTAAAGGCACTGCTCTGTATGGATGACTATGTGTTTGCCTGTTGGACATCTCCAAGTGGAGATGGTCTGAAGGCGCTCGTCAGAATATCACATCCCGAAAGACATCGTGACCATTTCCGTGCAATAGTAACTTACTTTGACAAGACCTACGGACTCGAAGTGGATGAGTCTGGAATCAATGAGTCACGAGCGTGTTTTGAGTCTTACGACCCAGATATGTGCTTAAAGGATGGGTCTAATACTTTTACTGCCTTTCAAGCAGAGGAATCTGAGCAGAAGCAACAAGAGGTACATATCCAAGAAGGAGACCATACAGATTACATGAAGCTCAACCTTGCGGCAAGAATGGTTCGTAATGCTGTAGATGGGCAGAGACATCACACCTTACTGCGTGCTGCAATCTTGTGTGGCGGATATATAGCCGTGGGCCGTATGGAAGAGGAAGAAGTCGTTCGTGTACTTAAAAGAGAATTTGCACGTAGAGAATACGACTTACACTATCCCTTAGAAGAAACCATACGAGATGGAATTATTCAAGGCAAGTCTATGCCTATCCGTGACCTTATGGATGCGGAGGAAAAGATTCAGAGAGAACTTGATGTTTCTAAAATGGATATGTCATTCGTCTCAAGTGATGACGATGATATGAAATGGATAACAGACTATGCGGAAGGGAGGATTGAGGTTGGACTTACCACAGGAGATGAAAGATTGGACAAATACTTCCGATACAAGAAGAACTTTACAATCATCAACGGTCATTCCAACATCGGAAAGACAACGTTCGGTTTGTATATGATAGTCAACTCAGCAATCAGACACGATTGGAAATGGCTTATATATTCCTCAGAAAACAAAACGGCCTCAATTAAGATGAGATTGATGGAGATGGCTACAGACATTCCCATTAGACAGATGACCTATCATCAGCGCAGAGATGCATTTAAATGGGTCAATAGCCACTTTACTATAGTTAGTAACAAGGATGTTTACTCTTACATAGACTTAATTATGTTCTGCGAAAAGATATCTCAGAACCAACATATTGATGGGTTCTTTATAGACCCATACAACTCACTGAAGATTGAGATGACCAACAATCGCAATGTCGGTACTCACGAATATCACTATGAGGCGGCTACAGAATTTCTGACATACTCTCAGCGCAAGGAGATAGCAGTTTGGCTCAACACTCACGCAGTCACAGAGGCTCAGAGAATGAAAGGGGAGGATGGGCTTCCTATCGCTCCGTTTGCAGAGCAGACTGAAGGAGGCGGTAAGTTCGTGAACCGCTGTGATTCTTTTTGCACGTTTCATAGAAAAATTCAACACCCCGAACCACATATGCGTAAGACTATGGAGTTTCACGTTCGTAAAGAGCGGATGACAGAAACAGGTGGTCAGCCAACACCATGGAATGAGCCGTTGATGTTTGAAATGAACTCAACTAAGACAGGATTCACAAACGGTATAGGCAGATTAATGTTTACCCCACTCTTTCAAGAGGAAGTCGTTCAACAGTCTGTAGACCTCGATGTGGACATGACGGACGTCTTTTAATAAGTCATTAGAAAATTATTTAGCAACTCAAACTTTTTTGTCTATATTGGGTTATGGCAAAAAAGAAGGACTTAGGTATCTATAGGAGCGGACTCGAAAAGTATTGTGCCGAGCAATTAGAATCTAATGACATTCAATACGAGTACGAACCCAAGTATACCATAATAGAAGGATTTACTTATTCTTCTACTTACTTCAAGTCTGTTCCTAAAAAGGAACTAATGGTAGATAAGTCTTTATCAGCCCAAAGGCCTATCACTTATAAGCCAGATTTCGTCTTGCCCACAAAGAGTGTTTTCATCGAAACCAAAGGTTTTGTTAGAAGAAATGATTCATTCCCATTGCGTTGGAAACTTTTCATGAGGTTTCTTTTAGATTCTGGAATGGGTCATTTCAGACTCTTTATACCCCGCAATCAAAAACAAGTCGACCAAATTATCTCTTACCTACAAAATGAAACCGCAGAAACTAAGTGAGATGTATTGCCTTGCGTGCATCAATGCTCACGAACTCTTAGATGAGCTTTACGAATCCATACATAACTCCGATGGAACTCCTTTAGTGTCCCCCGAAGAAGTCAAGTCTGTCAGAGGTAGATACCTCGCTAAAATCAGACATGAACTTGAACTAATCCAATCGGCAAGTGATGAGGCTTCTGAATTGCAGTAAATGTAACCAACAAAAACCCGATACAGACTTTCACAAGGACAGAAGCAGAACTAGTGGGAGACAGAGGTATTGCAAATCATGTAAGAAGAAGGTTGATGTTCATGGTGTCGCAGCGAACGAAGGTAAGTTTATCATATACTATTTACCTAAAGAAAGGTATATAGGGATGACAAAGAACTTCAATAAAAGAGTTCAAAAGCATAAAGAGGGCGGAAAGAATACAAAATATGCATTCGTAGTTTTGAAAACCAAAAGGATGAAACTTGCACATTTGTTAGAAACAATGTTCCATATGTTTGGATTTAATGGATTTCGTTATTAAATTTGTTTAGGATATTTATAGAAATATAGTTATTTAGGTTTATTGGTTAAAAAAGGGGAGCTATTTGCTCCCCTTTTTCTTTGCGTAACAGCATTTTCCGTCACACTCTTTTGGTTCAACCTCGCAGTATTGCTTCTTACGGGGCTGTTGTATTTTTCTTTTAGCCATTAAATAGATACTTATCAATTAGTCTTTTTAAAAGTGCAAGTGCTAGTAGAACTAGCGCAAAATAAAAAGCTAACGATTGTATCTTTTGCCACAGAGTTTTTTCTTTAACATATACAATTTTTTCATATGGTACTTCAATAGTCTGAACTATCGTATCCGAGGCGCATTCCGCGTTTATAGTAATCGTGTCGTTCACTTTTACGATTTCTACCTTCAGTCTGTCCTTTACGAGTGTGATAGTATCGTGTTGCTTCAAAGTCACAGTATCCGTGATAGCCACAGGCGGCGTTACAACCGTGTCCATCACAACCAACGTATCTTTTTCCAGAATCAAAGGGTCTTTCTGCACCGCTTTCTTCAAGTGCCATTGAGCGCTGCAACTCGTTAATAAGCCTATTAGCGTCAACTTTACCACCCATTTCATCATCACTTCTTAAAGGATTCGTAAATCTTGCTTCCAACAAACAAGGCAACTCCGCTAAATACAGCGAAGAATAAACCTGTTAGTATGTGGTTCTGTTCCGCAAGCAGCGTTGCTACAACAAAAGCCACACTCACTCCTTGACCGAAGTCACTCCAAAATTCTTTTACTTTTTCCATTATTCAGACTTTTTTCCCGCAAAGCGTTCCAAACCAGCGATTCCGAAACTTCCGAGAGTTACTATTACAAATGAGTTATACGTAAACTCGTTGATAGGCAAATCCTTGCCCCAAAATCCACTGACTACATCAGCAACCATTACAATAACCATAACGGCAAATGATAAGAAGCCAATGATAGTCTTTTCATTCCAATCGTTTGTGTCCTTAAAGATTTCTCTAAAGCTCATAATTTTTTTGATTAAGGTTTTCATACTCTTTATAGTCTAAAATTAAATTTTGTTTCATTTATTGTTCTGGGAATGCAATCCCAGTTATGATGTATTGCTTTTCCAGTCTTCCGAATCTGTTCAGAGTCTTGTTTGCTTCAATCGCTAAGTTCATATTTCCTTTGACCGCAGCAACCTTCATTACAGCTTCATACATTTCTCGAACGTCATCCAGTGCAGCGAGTCTGTTTTTTCTTGCACGTCCTGTTAAGTCTGTATATTTCTTTTTAGAAACGTATTCTTTTGCTTGGAAGTAGAACTGCTGACCAATATTGATTTCATAATCTCTGATAACCATCTGAGAAGGGTCTTTGTATTTAGCAAAAGCAACAACAGAAGGAGGCACAATCATCTGCTTAGTCGTGTATTGAAGGACTTTAGCCATTCTTAAAATCTTAGGGTCTGCTTTACTGTAGATGTCTCTACCATAAGCATCTTTGCCTTCGCCCAGATGTACAGCCAGTTTCATAAGCATATTTGGAGTTATAAAGTCTGAGAACATTCTAAAATCTCCACGTAGCGGGTCTGTAAGTTCTGCATATGGGTCTTCCATGCTGTAGTCATACACTTTCACAATACCGTCATCAGAGATGCTTTTGACAATTAGACTATGCCCTTCCATCCAAGACGGTCTGAGCTTAGTTACTTCTTCTATAATTTCTTGCTCGTCATCATCAAGTATTATCGCCGCAGCTATAGCGGGAATTGCAGCTTTCATACTCAATACAGTTAGCGCCCCAGACATTCTGCGCATACCAGCGGCTTTATATTCAGCTCTCTGAGCATCAGACAACCCGTTTGTCTTGTCTCTAGCCATTTTTAAATCTTCCGAAGCGTTCTTGATATTAGAATACATACTTCTGATAGACTCCAGCTTGAAGCCCAAGAAGTCACCAAGAGGCACTGTGGCAAAACTTACTCCGCCCTTAGTCTTTTTCGTGTACCATTTTGGTAATCTTGAGAATGTTGGTGTGTTCTGTTTTACAAATTCCGCTGCTTCTTTTTGAACATTCTTTTGCTGTTCTGGAGTAAGCGTATCGTACTTCTGACCATACAGCTTTAAAGCAAAAGACTGCTTTTCTTGTCTGTATATTACAAACTTGGTGTAGTCATCAATCTGAGCGTACTTCTGTCCAAGTTTCTTGTCGGTCTTTTTAGCCTTGTTGTACCACTTTTTTAGTTTGGTTTCATACTTCCCGATAGGCTCATCACTATATAGAAGCCCTATTGATGCGTCATTCAAGTCTATCAAACCAGCAGTAACATCCGCAGCAATTAATCCATTTTCAGACATCTCATCAAGCTCCGCTTCTACTTCGGGGTTTGTTCTACCCTTAAACAGTCTTTCCGCTCTATTCTTAGTGTCCTGAATCATGCGTGGGTTTACCACCCCGTTTGCAGCCATAAAGAACCAACCACCAGTCCAGTTCTTCCTCCAAGTAGGTATGTTGTAGACTACCTTAGTCTTACGCATAACCTTCAGGCCTTTAAAGTAATAGTTGATAATAGCATTTTCAGACTGAAGCAAAGGAGCAGACTCTAACATTTCAGATATCTCAGCTTGTACATATTTACCGTTTAGCGGAGAGTATTGGTCTTTTACTTTTTTCCATTCTCCAGAGACCTTCTCTGCTTCAGTTAGTTCGCCCTCTTCTTTAATGTAATCTGTACCCAGTGAATTAGAAATTCTGGTAATTAGTTGCGTCTTATACAGAGTTTGAGTCATGGTCACTGCCGTGTCCACAAATCTGTTTACTGGGTCTTTTTCTTTGCCGAGTAAAGTTTCTATATAGTCTGGCAGACCTTTCTTTCTTTGAAATGCTGGTTTAGGGATTCGTAAAGAAGCTGTAGACAGGCCGTTAAATACAAATTTAGGAGAATCTCTCATCTCTTCAATTTTGTTTATGTAATCTTGAATGCCTTCATTAGCCTCCTTCATCATTCCATTGACTTGTTCCTTTGTGGTCAGAATTTCGATAGCCTCTTGTTCTGTTTTCCCATTTTTAATCAGGTCTTGTAGCCTGTTAGTCTTTATAGCCTCATACGCGCCAGCGACAGCTTTTTTAAGTCTACCATCTGTAATCTTGTAGTTGTTGTCTTTAAAGAACCTGTATGAGGTGTGCATATAAGAGCCTAAGTTGTCTCTAATAATATCACGAATACCTCTTTCTTTTACACGTTGATACGCAGTAGTCTTACCAAGTCCAGCTTCTATAACTTCGCCTGTCTTGATGTTTATAATTCTGTATTGCGTTTTGCCTGTCTTGGGATTTTTATAAGACTCTACTTTTTTGTTTTTAATTTCAATTAATGAGTCAAACATAGGATTCTCCAAGAACTCTTTAGACAAGCCGTCAATAAATACACGCATTTGGTCTGCAACAGCAAGAATCTCTTCACCTTTAGGAAGTTTAGATATCTTTTCTCTAAAAGCAAGTTTGTCCTCTGGCATTGCTGTTAGGTAGTTATCTATCAACATCAAATTTTCTTCAGACTTAGACAGCTTTCTTAACTCTTCGGAAAGTTCGTTAATTCTTTGGGAAGCTCTTCTTAATTGACTTTCCATTGACTCTGTAAAAGAAAGAATCTTTTTCTGAGCCTCAGTGTAGATAATACCCGCCTTTAGAGCTTGCTCTTTCTTTTTAGCGAAGAAGTTTTTAATTAAAGGCAGCATATCTTTTGCGGCATTGACCTTAAATGTCTCTTGCTCTACATCGTAAAGGCTGTCAAGCGCTGCCTGTTCTTTTGAGGATAGTTGAGAGCGCTCACGGCCTGCGAAAATACCTACTTGTGCAATTTTATTAGCGATAGGGGATGCTGAAGACTCAAGATTTGCGTTCACAAACCCAAGCATAAAGTCTACAGCTTCCTGTTCAGACATATCTCTCGCAACATCTTTTCTTAAAGCGTCCACAAGACTGCCTTGTATCCCAAGTTTATCTAACGCTTTGAGGATGTATTGTTTGATTTTGTTTACAACATTAATAAGAGAGCGTGAGCTTAACACCTCAGAAGAGTTAGACATGATACCAGCGAGTTCAGCTAAGTATTCTTCGCCTTGAACTTGCTTGCCTCCGTATGACTGAATAAAAGACTGAAGTTCTTTCGCTATCGCCTTGTCATTCTTGTCGCCCTTCATCAATGCTCTCTGCAAGTCTTTAGCCAAGCCATTTGCAAAGTCTGGGTCTTGATTAAACGCAGAATCAAAGTATGCGTGGAATACCTCGTGTACTGCAGTAGTTCTTGTAGCTGTATTCAGGTTGATGTGAATCTCACGTCTACCTGTCTGCTTGTTGTAGATGTAACGGGCAGACTCAGTGTAAGTCTTGTATCTCGGTATTTGTCTCTGAGGCTTCTTAGCTCCCTGATGGCTAAATTGTTCCATCGCCTCGTTGAAGTCTCTGTCGTTTCTGTGTGTGATAATTGTTGCATCTGGGGCAAAAGCACGAATCAAACGTTCTGCCTTCTTGATGCCTCTGTCTAATACACCTAGATTTACACCACGAGCATTTACTCCTTTCTGTCTCGTTGTACCATCGAGCCTTAACCCTGTTCTAAGTGCGGTTAGTTGAGAGCGTTCTTTTTTACTTGGCGACTTTTTCTTAGCCGCCTTTGGCTTTTTTGTAGGCTTCTTTGCTGCCTCCTCAGCCTTAATCTCATTGTATTCTTTCCTTAACTCTGATATAGCTTGAGATAGTCTGTCGTATCCTTTAGCTCCTTCTACGGCTGCGTATCTATCCCCCCTTACTTTACGCACTTGGGTAAACTTGTCTGTATCCATCTGACGCTCAAAGAAAACAGAACTTCCGTCTGGCGTGTAGACTCTAAATACCGCTGGTTCAAAGTCTGTGGCCTGTCTAACCTTAAAAGATTTAAATGGCTTGGTATTATTAGGGAGTTTTGCTTTGCGTTTTCTAGGTTTCGTAATCTTAAATTTCTTTCCGTATTCTGGTAAAATTATATCAGAAACAACACCTTTTCTCGTTTGTGTGTCTGGGTCTCTTTTCTTCTTAGTTTCAGAAATAACTTCAGTCTTCAGATTGTTTCTTCTCTGTACAGTCTGTAGTGCTAAATCAAGCTGTTGTTTTGTAGCAAAAGTACGAACCTTTCCGTCTGGCATTTTCATACGGGCATAGGGCAACTCTGTAGGTCTATTTCCTTTGTATGTAGTAAGTTCAATAGTAACAGGCTCTCCTTTAGAATTATCGTATGTATACCTGGTGCTTACTGTAGTATATGTCTTTTCTTTTGTTTCTTTAGGTTCGGCAACTCTTTCAAGTTTTTCACGTTCCTTACGCGCTTCTTGTACGCCTTTTGTTTTAGACTCATACTCACGCTGGAAAGAGTCTGGAACTACAGCACCTTGTTTAATCTTTTTGTTTATAGCGTCACGGAAAGACTTGATGTTGTCGTATTCTTTAGAGTCTACTTTTTTTCCGTCTCTGATTTCCGTAATCGTATGTGTTACTTCACCTGTTCTGGTGTTTACAAATACCTCAGCGTCAAACGTTGTAACTTTTCCGTTACGTTTGTCTGTACGCTCTATTACAGTATTCCAACCACGTTTAGTTTTTAGTAGTGGAGACTGTATTGCTCTGTATTTGCTACGAGGCGCTGCTTCAAGAACCTTCTTCTGAGCCTCAATTTCTTTAGTGTCAACCTTTGGTTTTGCTGGTGTGACTTTCTTTGGAGCGGCTTTCTTCTTTTTAGCGGTCACTTTTGGCGCTGGGGCTGGAGTTTCAACAACTGGTGCAGACTCAGCGGTTCTAGCTTTCTGTATACCACGAGCAGTTACGCTGTTCGCACCAATTACTTTACCGCTTTTCTTATTTGTAATAGTCCCGTCTTCCGCAATAACATATACAGAGTTTCTGTAAGTCACTTCTTCTGCTTCAGTAGCTTCTTCGGCTATAGGCGTTTGTTCAGCTACCGTCCCTTCTGCGGCAAACTCTTGAAGTTTAGACTCTACATCTTGACCTTTTTCTTGATATACAGCTTGTTCTTCTTTTGTAAGCTCTTGACCGTCTTTAATCTTTGTGGCGATAGCAGTAATAGCATCATCTGATACTTCGCCTGTTTCCACAAATGTTTCTTGCTCGGAACTTGGTGTTTGCTCTTCTTTTGGAAGCCTACCTATCAATAGGCGTTCTACCTCTGCATCATTTTCTACACCCCATTGACCTGTATTCAACTCTTCAGGGGTGGCTTTGCTTACCATATCAATAAACTCTGCACGAGATACTTCCTTGCCATCTCTAATGTATCTTCTAGGGCCTATATATTTAGCTTCGATTGCTTTTTTACGAGCTACAAGACCTTCAATAGCCTCTTTGTGTATGTTTTTAGTCTCTTCTTTTTTGCTGCGCTTTAGTACCCCTTCTTTCCTTCTAAGCTCTCTGTCGATTTCAGCCATTTCAGCTATATCCTCTTCAGAGTATTCCTTTAGTACCTCAGCCTCTTCAGCTTGAATTTCTTGGATTTCTTCTGCTAATTCTTGTTGAACCTTGCGGAGTTCACGCTTTTCGTCTGACGGAGTTTCTGGGTCTTGGATAGCCTCTTCAGCTGCAAGTATCTTACCTATTTTTTCTTGCTTTTCCGCTGTGCGAGCAGTAGTGCCGTACATAAGTCTGTTTGCGCCTCTCCCGCCAAGGTCAAGCACTTTAGCACCTACAGCACCCATTACATATTGCTCCCAAGCTTCTTCTGATGTAATATAGTCGTATGCATCAAATGACTCTCCACGAGCATCAGCAAGACTGAATTGCTCAATCATGCCCTGCGCAAATTCTGTCATACCCTCTCTGTTCGGATTAGATAAAAATGCCTTACCAAATCTTGTAGCAGCAAACTTTCCTCCTTTTTCTGCGACATTTTTACCCATTAACTGGCCAGTAAGCTGTTTAGATAATTTTTTCTGACCAAACTTTTCAAGGCTGTAGGATAGAGCCCCTGTAAGAGTGGGGAATAGTATTTCAGCTTCATCAGACTCCCAATGTTCAATAGAGTCCATGCCCTCAGTCTTAGCCTTTTCTGTGTTGTAATTTGCTATAGAGCTACCCACAAGGTCTATAGCGAGTGGAGCGCCATAAAACAGACTTCCTTCAATCATAGATACCGCAAGAGAAGCTACTGCATCAACAGTGCCAGCTGCAACACCTATGACATCACCCTTCTTTACAGACTCGATGATACCACGAGTCTCGCCCATTTCAGACTGAACTCGTTCTATTTCTTTGATTGCTTTAGCAGCAGACTCATTTACGTTTTCGCCCCAAAGGTTTTCAGAAGTCCACTTATAGTAAGAATCAGCAGTTTCTTTACCGAGAACAGCTGTAAACAAAGCATCTGTAGCGACATCTAACTTGTCGTCAAGCAGAGATAGGTTTCGTCCAATGTTTTTAGCAGAGTTTGATATACTTGTAAAAAAGTCTACAGGCTCGTCAGTTTTTACGCCTGCTAACGCTTCAGAGGGATTTTGCTGTCCAGATAAAGCCGCTAACTCCGTCTGTTGTAGACCAGCCGATTCTGTAGGTTCTCCAGCCATAGTGGAAGGAGATTCCATAGAATCTTTTTTTTTAGAAGGATAGTATTCTACTTGGTCAGCATACTGTGGATACTTTTCAAGCATCGCACCTACTAACTCGTTATCATCTATATCCTTGTATTCTGGATATTCAGCTTTAATACCCGCTGCAAAAGCATTTACAGATACTTTTTCTGTAGCAAGAGGGTTTCTAACGTTTTCTGGTTGAGCCATACTTATGTGCTTCTTTGAAACACAAAGATAGTTAATTTATAGGTATCAGACTGAAGCTAACGCCTTGTCTCTCAAGTCCTCAGCTCTGCGCTCCCAGCCTTTACCGAACTTATTGTAAGTGTCAAGTGTGGCGAAATACGTCTTCTTTTTGTCTGTGAACTGATTGATAAATTCTTTCGGGTCTTTATCGTAAACCTTTTGAATAGCTTCGGCCTCTTCTTTAGACATTCTAGATGTGTTCTTAAAGTCTAGTCCAGTTTCGCCTTGCAACCAGTCTAATATAGAACGATATTCTGAGCTGCGACCTTTCTTGAAGTCTGCCGCCCATACCTTACCAGTACCCCATAAGTTCTGAGTGAATAATGAGCGTAACACTGGGTCTTTTAAGTTCATTAGACCAGCCTCAGAAGTTAAGTCGTCAACGATTCTAACAGCTTCCGTTTCAGACAGATTCAAGAATCTTTCTTTATAATCTTTTTCTGAAATATTATTTTTTGATGCCCAGTTTTTAAACATACCATACTGAACACCTCTGTTAGTATGCGCACGTTTACCGTCCACGATAGGGGCATCTGGATTTAGAGCATAGGCTCGGTCATCTTTGTCTGTAGATACTCCACCTTCAAAATCCAAAAGATTCGTATAGTAGAAGTCTGGTAATGCTCTGGCCTCTGACGCAGGAGCTGCACGTCCCGTAGTACGCATACTTGGAATGTCTAAGTCTAGTCCACCAAACCCTTGAGGCTGCTCACCTTCTTTTGTTTCTACTGGTTTTGGAAGTTCTGGTGTTTCTGGAGTCTGACCTTCCGTAACTTGACTTTCTGTAACCTCTTCACCAGTAATTTGATTTGTAGCGTCTGCTTCTTGTTCTTGAGCTGTTTCTTCTTTTTGCTCAAATAACTGAGGCATCTCTCCAACAGCAGCTTCAACAATAGCAATCTCTGCTTCTGTTGCTTCAGTGGCCATTGTCATTCCACTTTCTTCAACAATCTTGTAGTAATTACCCTCAAGGTCTTGTCCAAGGGCTACAATGCCGTTAGTTTTCTTTTTAAGAGGTATAAACGCCACATCAGTGTCTTGCTTGCCCACCTTCTGTACAAAAGGATTGTCTCCATATCCCTCTCTAGTTCCTCTTAAGTACATATTCGCTTTAGCCTCTATGTCTTTAAAATAAGATTCTTTTGCATTAGCTGCAAATACAGGGTCTTCTTGATATCTTTTTTCTACCTTTCTTCTGTCTTCTGCGCTATATCCATTGCGATAATTACCAAGCTCCTGAATCTCATAGTGCATGGCCATATCGCTAATAAATTCCATGTCATTAGAGTCAATTCTGTATTGTGCGCCTTGTTTAATTTTTAAAAGCTTTTCCTCTAAAGTGTTTCCTGTTACGTTTCTGTAGTCGTTTAAAAAAGATTCAGCCATAACATACTTACCCTTTTCTACAGCTTTCGGTATTATGTAGGTATTGTTTGGGTTCGGAGTAGAAGAATACAATGAAGACTGATTGAAAGGAACAAAACTATCTCCTTCTTTGACCATAAGTCTTCCATTCTCTATTTTGCTTTCCCATTTTCTATTTAGAAAGTCTGAATATCCTTTTTCAATTTCCTCTTTAGACATAGCATAGCCCTCAAACTGATTCTGCAAGGCTGTGCTGTAAGCTGTTGAGGCTATTTGCTGTTGGGTTTTACCAACACTAATAATATATTCAAGTTCTGTTTTTAGTCTTTTGGCTTCTCTTAAGTCTGCTTCAGAACGAGTATCACGAGCCGTAGTAGCTGCTTCAAGCCATTCATCGTGCAATAATGACGCATCTCTTGAAAAGTCTCCTTGAAGTAAGTGTTTGGAAGCCATATAGCTATCCTCTACACCTTCTATATTTAATTTTTGTTCCATTTCCTTTCTCTTTCTCTCTTGGATTTCAAAACCCATTTTAGAGAAGCTCGGAACTTTATATACGTTTGTATCTAATGTAGACATTACTTCTTATTTTTAGCTTTCTTTTCAAATCGTCTGAACAGCTTACGTGCGTAAGAACTTTCTTTTGCAATCTCGGCGGCTTGACTTGGATTTATAATATACTCGTTACCAGTTGCTTCACCTACTTTTACGCCATTCTGAACAATGTCGATTGGATTAGTCTTATGATTAAAAGCACCTTTAGTTACCATACCACCTTGATTATAGACTGTATTTACACCAAGAACTTGACTTGGAGTTAGACCATAATATGGGTTGCCCATCCTTTCACCGAACATACCATATATGTATGGGGATTCTGTATCCATATTAACTGGTGAAGGGCCGCTTTGTACTTCACCTAGTCTAAATTTCTGTTCGGCTGTCATTTCTCCAGTTCCAGAAAATCCTCCAACAGATGTACTTGACTGTCTAGCGACCCCTTCAGAAGTTTTAGAGTCTATAAATTCTTGCTTTCTTGCAGCATTCATAGCTTCACGATTCAGGGCATTCGGAGTAACAGAAAGCTCTGGGCGCATACCAACACCCGCATTGTAGATACCAACACCTGTCTCTCTGGCAACGGCTTGCGCTCCGCCGCCCATAGTCATATCACCAAGCATATAATTCTGTCTGAAGTTATTTACAAACTGAGTCATATTATCACTTGGGTCTTGATATCCAATAGCGTCTCTTGTTTTTCTAATTTCTCTATTTGCTCTAAGCTCATTAATGCTTGGAATTTTAGAAAAAGCAGTTTTAGCTGCACCTAAACCTTTTTTAGCCACACCTAAACCCTTTTTAACGGCATCGCCTATTTGTCCAACGCCACCAAACATTACGCCTGTGGCTACATTTGTTAAACCAGCAGCAACATTTTGTCGAGCAGCTTGAGCTGCTTGTTGAGCCATCTGCTGTTGTCTAACGTTTTCTCTGTATTTAAGGCTTCTTGTTCTTTCCTCAGCTCTTGCTAAATCAGTACCAGCTCTCATTCTCAACGCACGTTCTTGTGCCAACATTCTGTTCTGAGCTGCTTCAGATTGGGCTACTTGAGCGCTAAGACCACCTACTAATGCACGGCCACCAGCCCCCTGTAGTGCCTGTATAGAGGTTGCTAGGTTAGTCTGTATTGCATCAGACTCCATACGAGCGATTTCAGAATCGTATGCGTTTCTGTAATTTTCGTAATATTGAGCTGGTGTTTCTAAAGACGGTGCTGCCGCAACAGCTCTGTCAAATGCTCTATTCGCTTTTCTCAAAGCTGCAACACCTGCGATAGCCTGAATACCACCAGTGATAATGTCAGCACCAGCGCCTCCTTGCTCAAGCAATTGTAGCGTGTCACCCCCATTTTCAAATTTTTTAATAGCCATATTGCAAATTTAATATTTTTAGTTGACTCTATCGTTGTGTAGTCTTGACCTATCGTAACTCAAAGACACCGCGTGTACTTCAAATGCTGAGGTGTCTGAACTTGTTAGTTTTATCTTCAAGAAAACATCTCGAATTGGGTCTCCATCTATTCTTGAGGAATGCTCTACAAAAACATTATCTCCGTCAGCTATACCAGTAATAGTATTAGTACACTGTATTGTTTTTTTGTCTGTAATCCCGCTTATGATTTCACTTGTTGCCACTAAATTTGTTCCAGAGGCTGTTTTTAACTCATCTCCAACAACAAATGGTATTTTATTAATAGGAGTGGTAAATGTAACTTTATCGCCACTAACGCCACTGGAAGCAACCTTACCTATATATACCTGATGACCAGTAGACTTAAGTGTATCACGTGGAATCATAGCGTATCTATGTCCCTCACGAGCGTCAAAGTCTGATGTAGATATAGTTGTACTTTGGTCTGTATTAGATAAAGTCGCAGACCAGTTACCTCCACCTTCTACACCGATAGCCTCAAATACCTTAATCATAGATGGATTAGGGTTAGAGACAACCTCAATTACAGAGTTATACTGAGTGCCGTAGAAGTTATTTCTAGTGCTATTCACATTGTGTTTCCACATAATACCAGAGCTTGTGTCGAAGAAACTATAAAGCTCATTATTAATATTAACATACATTGTCGGCTTAAAGCTGTATTTGCTGCTCCAACGACCAGCTCTATGCTTGTAAGATAATGTGAATCCGTCTTCAGCTGATGTAGAGCTTCCTATTGTAATACTAGTTCCTTCACAAGTTGTAGAAGGCAATGTAACTATACCTGTGCCTAAGTCCAATGTGGCTATGATACTAAAACTATATGTTGAGTCTGTTACTAATACATTTATTGTACCAGTGCTTCCCGTAAGTTCGTCATCAATTAGTACACTCTGAGTTCCGTAAATATTATCTAATATGATAATTCCATTGCCTATATCGTTCCAATTCCCACAGAAGGTATTCCATAAATTACCCCAAATATTCCATAAGACTGTATTGGTGGTAAATACATACCCTTGAACAAAAAAGTTATTATTTTCGTCTATAGGCACTTGATATTCATCTGAGCCAATAGTAATTACAGACTTTTTAACAGGCTCTACAGTCACCAAATATTCATTGTTGTCTGGGTCAAAACCACCTACTACACGAGGGCTATCTGTAGAAGAATACAAAGATTTAAATCTTTCCTCGAAAAAGCTATCCATTCCTTTTTCGCTAATAACCGTAATTCCATCCGCCGAAATTCTAATAATTTTTCCAGCTTTAGAATCTACGTAATAAATTATACCAAATCGCTCTACTACAGACTCTGGGTTGGCTGTTCCAAAATCGCCAGCATAATAAGAAGGAGTTGACAACACATTTCTAGATGCCGTTATGTTTTTATCCCCGCTTGTAAACTGAATAAGGTTTCTGTTTATAGGAATTTGACAAGCCTTGCTTTCTTGCAAAACTGTAAGTGCATCATTTCTATTCTTCATAGACTGAATAGAGCCATTCGTCAATTCTAAGTCTGTCCAGTTGGCCAGAGAAAGGTTAAAAGAGCTTAAGCTTAATAAGTCACTATCTGCCACATATGGCTCAGAATATGTAATACTTGCTCTTCTTCTAACGCTTTTTGCTTCCGGTATATATGCGAAAGGCCTGCCTATAGAAGATGATTTAGATTTAAAAAAGTCACTTACAGAGTAATCTTCTATAAATTCTGTCTTAGTGTTTTGGCTAGATTGACTCCTATAAGTTAAAGTTTCTATTTGAGTAGAAGAAACAATACAAGCTCTTACTCTAAAGTAAACATCCCCCAAAGACAAATTAATTACAGTATCTGGATTCTGAACTGTGTAAGTGCCATTTGCTACTGTCGTGTTTGCTGTTCCGTGTACTGTGAATTTACCAGAAACTACACTAGATTCAAATACATTTCCAACAGTAATAGTGCGCGAGCCGTCAGAAATTACATCCCCTTTAAAAACCTTTACGTTTGTGTGAAATCTAACTGATGGAGCGGTAGCGTCATCACCGTCTTCAAGGGTAACTGAAACACTTGTACTTGTTCTTTCGTCTTCGTGCGCTCCAGAAGTAATAGAATAAGACTTTCCTATTTCGTAGTAAACGTCCTCTTCTCTTTCTTTTACGTCTCTGTATATTTCTATAATACAGTCTTGAAACCACTTGCTTTCTCCTTCAATTACAGACGAATAGTTAAACAAGGTTGCGTTAGGATTACTTTGTATAATCAAAAAATCTCCTGTAGTTGCATCTATTGCATTTTCTGTAATTCTGTCTAAAATTGGGTTTGTCTCTGCATCGTCATTTAAAGTAACGTATCCCACAACCTTAAACTCTTGTTTGGTTCTTTGGTCGTTCCCGTATTTAATTATTCTAAGTCTATCTCCTTCCTCAAAGTTGTAGTCTATTAAAGCGTTTGCTGATTTAGTATAGCTACTTTCTTTTCTGAACAAAGAGTTTAGAGATATGTAAATATTCTCTTCACTTGAAAATACTGTAGAACGTTTAATGTTGTTTGTAGGTACAAACGCTCCTTTTATCCCGTATTGAAACTTAAGCTCTATGTTTCCTCGACCAGTGTAAACAGGCGCCCATCTTTTTGCCCAGCTTGGAGGGCTATGCTGCATTCTTAAAACTATGGAAGACCTTCCATCTAAATCGTTTTCATTGGCTCTATCATTTAAATGATTTACATATACATCTCCAATTTCTTGTACACCTGAGGCTCTTCCTCTATTATCGTAGTATACTATGCCTAAGTCGTGGGAAGAACCAGATTTAAAAGACGTGTCTCCAATAATATTTTTGTATAAACTACAAGAACCAGAGTATAAAGAGGCATTGACAAGTATAAATCTTTCTCCCTTTGCGGCTCCATTTAAACCTTTTCTATTAAGCTTAAACTTATTTGTAGATACTATTTCCGATATCTTTCCTGAGCCGTCTGTAAACTCGTGAATTTCTAGCTCTGCTGTATTGCCTCTAATTCTGTATTCTTCAATATTAGCGCCCGTAGAATTTCTTTTAATTTCTGCTAACATAGTTCCCTTAAAAGAAGCGGACTCTGTTGTAAATGGCGTTGCGCCACTTGTATTTAGTATTGAAAATCTTCTATCATTTTTAGACGGATTTAAAAACATTGAGTATTCTTTAGACTCAAGTCTGTCTTTTACTAAATCTTTTATGTCTGCTTTAGTGCTTCCAGATGGGACTTCAATGACTTCTTTTATCTGAAGTCCTTCTGTAGATAGTGTTATCCCTGGGTCAAAGTTAGGGGATATGTTAGTTATAGAAGACCATACGTTTTTCCAAAAGTTAGGTGCAGACCCAATTCCTCTAATTTTGTTAATTGAAAAATTGCCTACTGTAATTCCAACATTTCCTGTTTCGCGTTGAAAGGTAATTTCAAGTTCTCCGTCATCAAGAGAAACTAGTTCTGTGCTTCCTCCAGCTATAAATATGTCTTCAAAATCAATGAAAATGTTTAACATAATTTTAGAAGCTACTGAAACACTATCAGGTATTTCTGTATAGTCTATAGTAAAATCTCTAAATGTAGCAGATGTATTTGCGTAATCTTCAAGGGTTATTGTCAAATCAAATACCTCGGGCTGAGCGTGATAATTAGCTACAAGACTTGTTTGTGTATTTACATTTTCATATCCCTCAATGTAGTTCCCATACATAAGCCTGTTTCCAGCTATACTTTGGGCGCGGGCTAACTGCGGGACATTATCATAAATCTTGTTTCTGTCTGTTTCAGAAAGATATGTTCCGAGAACATTGTCTGTAAATTCTACGGTTCTTGAATTTGAATTGTTTGCATTATTTAACTCAGCAATTTCAAAAAACTCGCCTCTAATACGTCTTGCGTAAACAACAATTTTTCTTACATCAGCCACAGTGTTTTTTACGAACACATTAATCTGATTAAAAAAGTTTTTAGCGCCGTCTGTATTAAATCCATCTACTAACTGAGAATTAGCCACCGAAAGAGAAGAATAAGGCGATAAAGCACTTTGCTCTCCATCTCCATATATGTATCTATATGCAAATTGATAGTTTTCAGATTTAATTCTGCTTTCTCCTTTTAATGATGGGTTATTTACTATCTTATATGAAGGTGCTTGTAGTGGCGGTTGTTTAGCAACTGTTAGACTAAGAAGTTTTTCTTCATCTGTTCCAGAAGTTACACTTTGTGGGTAATCTCCGCTAATTAATCTTTGAACATTTACTTTCATAGGAGGATTTACATTATCCGTCCAATAAAAAAGAGTCTCTCCTTCTTCGTTTATAACAACATCACAGTCTGCGTAACTAAACTTTTGAAAGTTCAAAACATCATCCTGATACAGCTTACTGTACTTGCCAGTAGTCATGTCAAGTCTGTATATGCCATGATTATCGTTGCTGTTCCAGAGCAAAAATAAAATCTCCTTGTTTTTTTCATTAGCTATAGAGCCAATAACTCGATTGTCTCCGCTAGGGAATGAATCACCGCTGCTTCTTGCTGCTACAACCTCTGTACCCTTAATATTTTTAACCACGCCAGATGTTCCTTCCGCATCGTTAGACACACGAACGTTGAGGTTGTCTGTCATTTCAACAGACTTTATAAGCTTTTGGTCAGTATCTGAGTTTAAATACTGAGGTATGAGTTTATCAATAGCCATAGATTAACCTTTAGGGCTTTGCTTAAAGTTCTTTCTAATAGTTTTAAGAGCTTCCTCTTTGGTAAACGACTTAAGACGAGAATTAGCTAATCTTCTTTCGTTGTAATATTCCTGTCTTGCTCTTGACTTTTCAACATTAGGTACGTTTGCTTTACGCTCAACAAGTCTGTAATAGATATAAGAGCGCAATGCGTTCTCTGCATAAACGTGAATGGATGGATTAACGCTTCTCGCTTCATCAGCAATGTATTCTATAACGATTTCGCTGTACCCAGCGGTACTGAATAGCTCAATACGGTTCTGCTCGTTGTTTATTCGAAACTCTCCAGAGTATTTACCACCACCTATACCGTATGCACGCCCAACATTGCCTTCATACAAAAAATTGCGAAACGTATAGCTTTCGTAATCAGAAAGAGACGCGCGACTTCCGCTATCCCCCTTAGCGTCTACACGGTCAAAAACGCCATCACTATTAGAGTCAATATTGTTCCCAGCAGAATCTGTTTTATACTTCATTGGAGCAGATTGATTCTTGTTCTCTGCGAACACATAAATTAACCCATCTCCACCAATAATACCAATTTTAGTGTAATCAACATAGTCGTCTGGCAACTCTACGGTATCGTTTGCCGTGTTTACAGACAGTTTAAGAGACTTAATTCTTCTCTGAATGTCAAACCCCATTTCACGAATCCCTCGTAGCGCATAGTTGCGTATAACAACTCCGTTTGGCGAGTTTACATAATCGTCACCATCAAGAGTCAACATAAAATCATTAACTATTTGGTCTATTGAAACTGTATCTCTTGCCATTTATTATTGTTTTTGTTTTTGTTCCTCTCCGCTGGTATACGCAAACACATCTTGGTCGCGTAAATTAATTCCAATCATTTTACCAATCTCTATAACCAAATGAGGAACATAGTGGTCTGGTAATTCAAAATCCACAGAAGAAGTAGCATCAAACACTTCATTAGATGCTCCTAAGTTAGTAGCATTATATCTAGGAGATAATGCGCTTCTAGCGCCTGTGCTTACATTTCTACCTTCTGGATATTTATAGTATCGTACTTTAATTTTCTTAATACTTGTAGGGAATACTTCAATATCTTCTGATACCATAGCCACAGGATGCGTTTCTGATGGTGCTGACAAGTCAGACTGAAGTATATATTCTATTTTAGAATCATCATAAATAACATCAATAGGTGTTGAGGTAGAACTACCAAACACATATGTTCCAGTTGTTTTCATTGATATAATTCTTGCTAAGTCGTCTGGCTTTGCAAAAACATTAGATGCTTGACTAACTGTAGACTCTTTAGAAAAATACGACAAATCTTCTTCTAGTCGCTTTGAAAACGACAAATGAGTCTTAGCATCAATATTGCGCATACGCAATGTTTTAGCCTTGCTCATCTCATTGAATAGGTCGTTAAATATTTTGTTTTGTGCAATAGTGGTAAACGTGTTAAACACCTTTGGGGTGATAAAACCACGCTCATCTTTATTTGCAAGATTTTTAAGTGCTGAATAAACTTCGTTTACAGATGCCATAATAATTCTGTTATTACCACAAAGATACAAAAAAGAAGGGGCTGCTAAATGCAACCCCTTCATATACAGCAATTTATAAGTTGCGTTAGATTTTTGAAAGCTGTCTTTCAATTTCGTCAAAGACCAAAGCACCTTTTTCTGTCAAACAAAATCTAGTGGCTGTATCCATAGTGTCTTGGCCAGCTGGTGTAGATACAATTAGTTTATTACTATCGTACCACTTCAATCCATCTTCGTCAGCACGAAGAATCTGAAAATCTACAGCGTTCATAATTGTACTTCTAGTCTGTACTTGTGGATTATCAAACATTTTTATAAAGCGACTAGGATTAGCTTTAGCTTCTGCAAGAAGCTCACGCTTGATTTCCATGTTTTTCTGATTCACGTTTATTCCTAAGTACAATGCTACCGGCAATAGTTCTTCAATAGATTTGTCGCGAACCATTGCAACAGCATCCACCATTGCAAATTCTTGTTCGACTTCTACCTCGGCTGTTGCTTCGTTATTTACCAACTCAAAGCGATTGCCACCGTTTGCGTAGTTGTCTGGATGTAAGTCCAGATACTTCATTAGGTTGGGTTTGTTAAAAGGAACGTAGAGTTCTTTGTTTCTAAAGATGATTTGTTCTCTAATAATGTTATCACCTTGTTCGTCCGCAAATACAGAATTTTCATTAGGAGAATAACGAAGCTGTCTAACCAGACCGCTTTCTTCATCAAATACAGTAATATTTGCTTGCTTTAGCTTGTACCAGATACCTCCGCCAGTTGGAAGTCTGTACAGCTTGTTTTGACGAGCCTCTTCTACGAGGTCTCTTTTTACTTTTTGCGCTAGTGGAGCGGCTTTTTTCGGTGCTGCTTTAGGTGCAGCTTTTGGTGCAGCTTTAGGAGCTGACTTAGCAGTTGTTGCCATTTTATGATATATTAAATAAAATTAAAAAAAGAGGGAGGGGCATCGCCCCTCTCCTCAGTGGTATTATCCCTTAATCAACAAGTGACGGTTAGCCGCACGAGTAATTAAGTTAGCTTCAGAACGGTAGTGGAATTCTACGTTGTCCTTAGTAGCGTTAGACGCACCAAGTACAGAACCAATCATCCAGTGTTCCATTTCGCGAGAGTAGCCGTTAGCAGCTTTGTAGTTCATCTCCAAAGCAGGTGCTTTCTCACCAGTCTTAGCATCAGCTACTTGTGCCATTGGCACAGCAGCACCGAAGAAGTCTGAATCAGCCAACAATGTTGGGTCGTTCAACAACTTCCAGTCGTGCTTGTGGAATGTGTATCCACCACGAGCGAAGCTGCGGAAACCTAGAGTCAAAGCTGTTTCTGGGCTGTTTTGGAATGAACCAAATGCAGCAGCACCTACAGTAGTAGCAGATGTACCAGAAGCCAACTGACCAGCAGCCAACATATCATCGATAGCCAAGTCTTGTGCACGGTTTACGTAAAGAGCGTACTCAGATGCAGCACCTTCTTTATCGAATACCTTAACAACGTCATCAACCTCAGCGATAGTGTTAATAAGACCAGACTGAACCATACCGCGGTCTTCGATTGCAGCGAAGTAGCCTTCAGAGCCATCAATTTCAGTGTAGTCCATCTCACCAGTAGAAACAGCAGTTGCGTTTGTAATGGTTTGACCTAACAACATCATCATTTCACGCTTGTCCATGAAACGCTGACGAGTATCGCTTTCTGATTTCAAGTACCAGCGGTAGTCACCGTTACCCAAGTTAATCCAACCAATATTGGTTGCTTGAGAACCAGTTACACTGTATACTTCCTTCATAATCATGAACTTGTTCACACGCTTAGTGATACCAGACTCAATGAAAGAAGACGGTTGGTCTGTTCCTTGAGCATACAAGTTACCAATGATTGCAAACTCGTGAGAAGCAGCAGGAAGTGTAGCCAAGTTAGCGTTAGCCAAGTTAGCAACTTTGAATCCAGTGGCATCAATTTGATAAACGATTGCACGAGTTGACCCATCAGCCATCAAAAGAATGTCATTCAAACGCACGATAGCAGCGTTTCCACCAAATGCGATGTCTTGAATCTTAGTATTACCAGCAACATCTTGAGAAAGAGTTACTTTTTGCTTCTTGTGCAAACGCTCTTCTTCCCAGTATTGTACTTCGTCATTTGTACCAACAGCTTTTGTTGCGCCTACCAACTGGAGGAATCCAGTGATACCTTGATTTCCGTAAGTCTTAATAAGAGCATCACGGTTGTCTGGTTTATTAACCAAATCATACAACGAAATATATTTCGCTGCATCTAATTTTTGTAGGTCAAACTGATTCCCAGAAGGGTTGCTACCAGCGAGACCAAACGTTACATTACCTTGTGTAGCCATTTTTATTTATTTTTTTAAATCTTGAACGTAAGTCCGTTATCATTTAATCCGAGAGCTTGACGAACCTGTTCTTCTACACTTGGTGCGTTAGACTGACCAGTGTTGCCAACTTGATTAGGTTGTTCGTACTGCACATTAGCAGCCTTGTCAACCAAACCTCTTTGACCATCACCGAGACCTTGTTGATAAGCAGTTTTTAATATTGTTTCAATATTATCGATAACCGCTTGATGCATATTCCAGCGTTCAAAGTCCCATTGACCATTGTCTGACACATAAGAAGAAAAGAAATCTTCAATGCCTTCGTTTTTAGACTTGAGTTGAGATTTATAAGAATCATTCAAACCAAAAGTAAATGATTTATCTTTTGCTAACTGAAATTCAATTCCATCTAGTGCATCAACTTCAGCTGACATATCATTTATCCATTCTTCAGTTACAATACCCTCTACAGGCTCTTCAGTAGAAGTCTGCGGGGCGGGGACTGGAGTTTTGTATGAATCTCGTAAAGACTCAATCTCTTGTCTTGCTTTGTCTGCATCAACTTTCAATTGAAGTGTAGCAAGTCTAATTTCAGACTCATCGTATACATCTTCGTCAAGGGTATACTTATTCTGAATCAATAAGTCAAGGTCTTCATTTGATGCGGCGTTTCCATATTGTGATTTTAATTGCATTTTAATTACAGACAAATCATCCATTTCGGATGTATTCATTGACTGATATGCAATCCAATCTTCAACGCCGCGCCCAGTTTCCTTAACAAATCTGTTGATTGCTTCAACTCTTTCGTCAATTTCTACAGACGTATCAGTAGTATTTTCTGATAATTCGTCAATGCTACTAACCTGTCTTCCTAGCCTTTCGCTTAGGTAGTCAAGCATTGTAGCTTCTAACTCCTCTTCAGAAAATTCTTCTTCTTCTTGTAAAGAACTTTGAGGCTCTTCTACAGCTGCCTCTTCCTGTTCTGTCTGCGTAGTCTCTTGAGTCTGTTGTACTTCTTGTACTGGTTCTTGCACCGTTTCTGGCGCAGACTCTGCTGGAGCCTCTTGAGACTGTTCCGCAGTTGTTTCTAAATTATCTGGCATACTATCAGATACAGACAACCCCATATCTCCAACCAGACCTTCTAAGTCTTTGTTTAAGTCACTCATTTTAAATCAATTACAATTTTTTACAAAATTAAACAAAAAAGAGATACATTTCTGTACCCCTTTAACAATCAGTGCGTTATTACTTTCTGTATCTTCTTACGATTCTTTGAATGTCAGCAGAATATTTAGCAGATTGCTTTCCTTGCTTAGTAGCTGCTTTTTTCTGTCTCATTGCTTTAGCGTAAAGTCCAGCTCTTTTCAAAGCTGCTACCGCTGCTGAGGGAAAATACGGCTCTCCTGTTTTTAGACTCTTTTTACCACTAGCTGTTCTCCAGTTTTGTTTAGTCCAATTTTTTAGAGACTGTTGTGATTT
>TARA_R100000734_G_scaffold19153_1_pt1 | contig 41350 bp, 52 predicted proteins | sample TARA_R100000734 | Tara Oceans TARA_R100000734 (sample SAMEA2623290) | marine metagenome | biome: marine biome (ENVO:00000447); feature: surface water layer (ENVO:00002042); material: "saline water (ENVO:00002010), including plankton (ENVO:xxxxxxxx)" | depth 5 m | reverse complement strand
CTGTTAAATGCCTAAACAACGCATCATAATTATTATGATCGTAAATGATATTAGCATTTGTAGAATATAAATCTGCATCTGCTGATGTGCCTAATCTCAACCTTTTGTTATCAAAGAAGACTAAGTTCTTGTTAGCCTTTATTTGTTGCTGACTACCATCAAGCGTCAAGTACGTTACTACACCCCCAGAACCATTAGTAGCCTGTATGTTGATATCACCAGTACTAGAATAGTTCTGTATGTTTAGATCATTAGTGACATTTGAAATTATTGAATTAGTGCCATCAAAAGCTATTCCTAAATCACTTGATGAACCAACTTGTAAATAAACCGTGTCTGGAATCCTAATACTACTAGTCGAAGCATCTATACGAAGAAGCTCTGTTGTTGAAGCACCTGCTAAAAATATTATATCATCAGCATCTCTTGATGTTTGTATCTTCAGGTTATTTAACCTTGGTGCTATTGTGCTGTCTGTACCGTCCCCACCAACTTGAATAACTCCACTGTTAGTGTTTCCCAGCTCAAGGTATCCACTGCCGTTAGCTTTTAATGCTGCGTTATTAGATACAAAAAGATTAGAAGCTGTAAGATCTCCATGAATTGTTGCTCCAGATGCTGAAGTGCTCAGCTTGAGTATGTTATTAAAATAAAGAGAAACTGCTCCACCATTGATAAATGATGCATATTGAGCAGAATCAAGATGATTACGAAAAACCAGATTTGTAGCATGTAACTCAAGATTTCCAGTGCCAGCATCCTTGATTATGCTATCTGATCCATTATGTAGGATCTGTAGATCGTCTGTATCTCCTAGCTTAATAACACCATTATCAGCAAGTTTAATATTACCAGTAGTTTCTATGGATTCACTAGGTGTGATAGTTCCTACTCCAACTTTGTCTAAAGTCGCTATCTGCTCTTTAAAAAATCTACCCTGTGCCATTTTATATTAATCTTCTAAGTTTGAATGTGAAGGTATGGGCTTGAGTGCCTGTATAGTTTGCAGAAATTTGCAGTTTTACATTGTTAGTTGTAGAACTTGATATTGTTCTTAAAAATAAAGTTCTATCATTATCTCCACCACCTGCTCTATGTAAATCTATTTCACTGCTGAAACCATCATCACTTGTGGTTCCACCATAGAATGCCATTATACCAGAATAATATACTTCAGATTGACCTCCTGCTGACGAATCATTTGCATGTACCTGTATAGCATAAGTTCCTAATGGAGTATTTGAACCATTTATTCCAGTGTCTTGAAATGTTGGAGATATGGTGACGCTTACTGATTCGGTTCTAAGCATGTCAACAGCATTACCTGAACTCATTATCAGTCCTCCATGCTTCACCTGACCATTGACTTCAAGCTTAACACCTTGTGCGCTCTGAGGACTTGAAGTGTTAACTCCTACAGATCCATTTGATGCCACCACGAACCTGTCACTAGATGAAAGATTCTCGTCTTTGAATCTTACTGTATCTGCGCCTATTAATATATCACCTGAACCATTCTCTAATACCGCATTTGTGTTATTATGGTAAATATCAAAATCATTGTCGCTACCAAATCTAGCTTTAACGTCATCGTTGAATGTTACGTTTCCAGTAAGAGTTCCCCCAGCTAGAGGGAGCTTAGTGCCTATTGAATTGGTAATAGTAGTGGAGAAGTTCGCATCATCCCCAAGAGCAGCTGCCAGCTCATTTAGAGTGTTTAAAGTGTCTGGACTGGAGTCCACCAAATTGCTTACTGCTGTGGTTACGTATGCAGTAGTAGCTATCTGTGTTGAGTTTGTAGACGATGAAGCTGTGGGTGCAGTCGGAGTGCCTGTTAATGCAGCACTCGTAAACATGGTAGACTTAGATTCATTGGCCACATTCCCAAGACCTACCTGTGATGCTGTTACCGAATGCGGATTAGTTGTATCGTTTGTATGGGTTGCTAAGTTTGTGCTAGAGCTGATTCCTAACTCCGCTAATGTTTTGTTTTCCCACTTTGATGTACTGCTATTGTATTGAAGAAGCTCTCCGTTTCCTAATGAATTCAGAACAATATCCCCCATTTCAGCCAGAGTGTCCTCACTGTCCACAACCGCCTGCACAAATGCTGTTGTGGCGATTTTAGTGCTGTTATCAGAGGTTGATGGGGTTGGCGCTGTAGGGGTTCCCCCAAAAGCAGGATTGGCTAGCGTTGCTATACCTAATTCCGCGAAAGTTTTATTATGCCACTTTGCCCCTGATCCATAAGCCAATAAAGAATCTGATGCTGGAACTCCAGAGATAACAACATCATTCATCTCTGATAATTCATTCTCAGCTGTTACTGCACTCTGAACAAACTGTGTTGTAGCTATCTTTGTAGAATTATCTCCTGAAGACTGTGTTGGGGCTGTTGGATTCCCTGTCAATGCAGGACTTGCAAGAATCGTTGACTTGGATTCGTTAGTTACATTACCCAAACCAACATCACTGGCTGTTATGTTCCCTATGGCTGTGGTTACAAATGCCGTTGTAGCTAATCTAGTTGTATTATTACCTGCCGATGGCGTTGGGGCTACTGGTGTCCCTGTAAATGTAGAATTGGCGAACATTGTCGCCTTAGACTCATTAGTTACATTTCCCAACCCAACCTGTTCTGCGTTAACTGAATGTGGATTGCCCGTACTTGCAGTATGCGAAGACAGAGACGATGTAGTTGCTATCCCAACTTCTGATAGAGTTCTATTTTCAAATCTACTATCAGAATTATCATAAACTAATATTTCACCATCAGATATCGATGATAAATGTACATCTGTTGCGTTAGAAATTGATACAAATGAAGAAGTTATGTATGACTGTGCTTTTACAAAAGCTGTGCTTGCTGCTTTTGTAGAATTATCTGAACTTGCAGGTGTAGGTATGGTTACAGTCCCTGTAAAAGTAGGACTGCTAAACATAGTTGCTTTAGATTCATTGTCTACGTTGCCTAGTCCAACTTGAGATTTAGTTACAGAATGAGGATTACTAGTCGAGCTTGTGTGTGAAGTTAACGAGGAGATTGAGGCAATTCCTGCTTCGGATAATGTTCTATTTATCCACTTGGATGTGCTTGAGTTGTACTGTAAAACCTCATCATCTGATATTGATGTTATTTGCGCGTTGCTTAAATCACCTACACTAAAACTTACATTTCCTACTGCTGTTGTAACAAACTGTGTTGTTGCTAACTGAGTAGTGTTAGTCCCTGATGATGCAGTTGGAGCCGTAGGTGTGCCAGTTAAAGAAGGGCTTGCAAGAGGAGCCTTCAAAGCTAATGAATTAGTTACACTGCTAGAAAACGAGGAATCATCACCCAACGCAGATGCCAATTCATTTAGAGTATCCAATGCTGCTGGAGCTGAATCCAATACATTAGCTATAGCAGTTGTTACATATTGAGTAGTTGCTATTCTTGTGGAGTTATTGCTAGCTCCTTGGGTTGGCGCTACAGGGTTTCCAGTAAAAACTGGATCTGCAAACATGTTAGCCTTTGATTCATTTGTGACGTTACCAAGCCCCACCTGAGATGCTGTCACGCCATGAGGGTTGCTTGTGCTTGACGTATGAGAAGCAAGGCTTGATGAAGTCGCTAATCCTGCTTGAGTAGCTGTTTGATTAATCCACTTGCTAGACGTAGAATCATAAGCTAGCAATGCATTGTCTGCTGGAACCCCAGTGATTGTTACGTCATTTAGCTCTACTAGCTGATTCTCTTGATTAATTGCTGAAGTTACAAACTGAGTAGTTGCTATTTTGGTGCTATTGTCTCCTGCACTCTGTGTAGGAGCCGTCGGGCTACCTGTAAGGGCAGGGCTAGTAAGCATCGTCGCTTTAGATTCGTTCGTAACATTCCCAAGCCCAACTTGCGAAGCTGTGACATTATGAGGATTGCTAGAGCTATCAGTGTGAGAAGAAAGAGATGCAGTAGTTGCAATACCTGCTTCTGAAAATGTTTTATTAATCCATCTTGATGTTGTTGTGTCATATTGAATGATCTCATCATCGGAAAGAGAACTAATTGATACATCATTCAACTCAGACAACTCATTCTCTGTTCCGATAGCAGAATCCACATAAGCGGTAGTTGCAAGCTTGGTACTATTATCTCCTGCGCTTTGAGTAACAGCTGTTGGATTGCCTGTAAATACAGGGCTTGTGAACATGGTTGATTTAGATTCGTTAGTAACGTTGCCTAAACCTACCTGAGTAGCTGTTACGCTATGTGGATTTGATGTGCTACTTGTATGAGTTGTTAAATTAGATGAAGTTGCTAAACCTAGTTCTGATATCGTTTTGTTGAGCCATTTGCTTGAAGAGCTATCATATTGAAGCAATTCTCCGTTTCCAAGAGATGTGATACTCACATCATCCATTTCACCAATGCTATTCTCTAAATTGATAGCAGAAGTTACGAATGCAGTAGTGGCTATTTTTGTTGAGCTATCGCCAGCTGATTGAGTAGGAGCCGTTGGGTTGCCAGTTAAAGATGGACTAGCTAAAGGAGCTTTGGCATTTAATGCGGTTTGAGTGGCTGATGAAATTGGTTTATTAACATCACTTGTATTGTCCACATTACCCAAACCAACCTGTGATTTAGTAACATTATGCGGATTGCTAACATTTACAGTGTGAGCTGTTAAGTTAGTAGATGTGGCAAATCCTAACTCATTTATGGTTCTGTTTCTAAACTTTCCACTAGTTGAGTCGTACTGAAGTAGCTCATTATCAGCTATGGATGTTAAATTTACATCATTAAGCTCTGCGATTGTGTTCTCGCTCTCTACAGCCGACTGAACAAATGCTGTGGTTGCAAGCTTTGTGCTGTTATCTCCAAAACTCTGAGTGGGCGCAGTTGGATTGCCTGTTAAGTTTGGGCTGTTTTTAGGAGCGTATGAAGTTTCAACGGTGACTTTTGAAACCTTTGATTCTACTGAAACTAAATTGGGAGTTACAGCTGGAGTTACAGTGACAGAATCACCGCTAACAACAGTTATTACTTTGTTCTGTTGTGGTGTGTTGACAGTAACTTTCTTGACTGTCTGTTGAACCGTTGCTGTGACATTCGACATTATGTAACTTCGTGCTTAATATCAAACTCAAGCCTCACTGACTCTACGCATTCGTTTGAGGAGTTAAATATTTTCAAGTCACCTCCTACTGTTACGTCTGTATTTGGAAGAGCGGTGGCTTGAGCTGTGTTCCACAACAGTTTTACATTGGGCTTTGTGTTAGCATCTACATAATGAAATGTTATTCTTCCAGATGCCGAAGTTAATGAATCCACTTGATCACCTGAGAAGGATCGATCTATTTTCCCTGCGCTTTTCCTAAGAACCATTGAGGCTGTAAATCCGCTAGTGAAATTCTGAACATTATCATTATCATCAGGAACTGTTACCTCTACTGTTTGTTTTTGCCCTCTTTTTAATATAGTGTTGTTTGCCATTGCGGAATTTCCCAGTTTATTAGTAATTTCCGCTCTCGACCCCTTTTCGTCAACTTTTCCTTTTTAACACTTAGCTGGATTTTGTGCATGAGAAATAGATGATTGATTTCTACCCTGTGGAACATTGTCCATTTGTATGTGCAGTCCTTTTATATTTACATGTGTATCATCTGGATTAGATCCTTGAGCGTCTTTAAATAATTTTAGCTCATTTCCTGCGCCATGACCCCCATCGGCTTGACCTCCAATGTAATGAACGCACCCAGAAGATGTAAATGAGTGTATATTTGCTCCTCCATGAAATTTGATGCCACTATTTGTTGGGTTGTCACTTGATGAATCTTTCATCTCGAACAACACATATACAACGTACGAACATCCTGAGTATAAATTATCACATCTTAATGCATATTCTCCTCTGTTGTTATTACTAGAATCGCTAGACTCGCCTCGGCTATAATATCCATTAGCTCCATTCAATCCGAATAGTGAATCTGTAACAGGGTCTGATGTCAATATGGCTGGGTGGCTGTTTGGGCTGCCGTCTGCATTAAAATTAGATTGCCCATCTGCTTCATGGTATACTTTTTGTAGAAAACCTCCTAGATGGTATTCCCAAAGAAACACCTTGGGGCAACCACAAGAGTGTATGTACTCATACTGCTCTGTGCAGTCAGCGTATATTGGAAAATTAGATCCTGATGTATCAGCCTGAGTGATGCCGTCAGTTATAACCATGTAAGGAAGCTTGTCACAGCAATGGATCATATCCTTGATCACCTTGTCAGGCGCAAATGCCTGTCCTTCCGTTGAACTGCTATCAGTCTTTGAGAAAAAAGGAGGATCTCCTCTAAATTTCCACCCTCCCCCATCATCAGCTCCATAGTGCTTGGTATTAACGCCAGTACCTTGCTCAATGCGATTTGCTTTATATATATAATCTTTTGATGTATATGACATTATACCCCCCAAAAATAATGAGTGGTTCCGCAACTTTTGTGCTGAAGGCTATGGGTTACAGTCTGAAATATTTGAGTTATAGCTCCATCTTCTACTTTCACTTTGCCTATTTCTATATAGCCATTAGTTGCTGTGTCCGTGGTCAATGTGCTTTCAGTTTCTATTTCGGCAGCCTCAGTTCCGTTTCCGCAATTATCAACAGGTGTGTACTTTAACTGTATAACGTGTTCTCCGTCACTGTTTGATACAGTCAATGAAGGTTCGTTTCCTGCACCTGTTCCACTATCAGTAATCGATGCTGGATGGCTTATTTCAGTGCTTCCAATCTTTGGGACAAAATTGTTAATAGTCCCATAAAATACAGAAACCCCTAGTGGGTCTGCTTCAGCGTCTTTTTGATAGATCTTAAAAGGGAAATATTTTGTAGGGGTCAACGCTGACGGTAGTACTTCAAATATTATTGAATTAGCATCCTCTATGACCTTTATGCCTTTTCCTGCTACAATTTTCTTCTGTATTGGAGCTTCTTCTATAGCTTTAGCTAATTCATTAAATGCCTGTGCAAGTAGAGGCTCTCTTTGGGATTGGAGTCTAGGTAGTTTTCTGTTAGGTATTTTGTAGGATTGTATTCCTTGCATGTCATCTTCCGTATATAAGTTTATCCCATCCCCTTCTTCCTGATAGCTTCCAAACTTTTTTTACTATACCTCCATCTCCAACCTCTTCAAAGCTGCCAGAGACTAACAGCCAATCTCTTTTCCATCCACCATCGCCATCTGGTGTCGGAGCAGGAGGTATTCCCGTTCCTGTGTAAAATCCAGAGTCTATGTACCCAATGTTTGTTATCTCAGAGGCCAATTGAGACTTGGCTGCTTTTGCAAAAACTTTGCTTTGTTCGTAAGTGATAGTTGGATCTAAATAAGAGTCTATGCCTGCTTTCTCATTGGCGGCTCCTGATTCAAGTTGAGACGGAAAACCCTTAAATGTTCCATTGTCATTAAAAGCAGGTTCAAACCTTCCAGACCATGTTGTAAAAGTAGGATGTGTATCTATTGGCTCATTAGCCATTGATGCCTTTATTGTTGTGGTAACTTGACCATCTGAATCTGGATCTATCCCATCAAAATTAAGGGTTATTTGAGCCATGCCTCCTGCAAGGAAAGTTACCGTGCCATCAAGTCTTTTAAGAAAAGAATACCTAGGATGGCTTTTAATGGAAAGCGCCTTTTTTACAGCTGTAGTGTTACCACATTCAGCTACAATAGAGGCTGTAACTACTCCTGTTTCATCAAAGTTTGTTGTTCTTGATGTTATGTAGAACTGTTTATTGTTAAGAATAGCCATTATGCATCTCCATATATATCCTTGTCCCAACCTCTTCTTCCTGAAAGCCTCCACTCCTTTGTAATGGTTCCAATAGTCTTTTTTCTTCTATCGCCTTTGGCTGGACTTGTGAAAGTAGCTGAGAAGCCAACATAAAGCCAGTTTCTACCTTTTGGAGTTGGTGCGTCTCCTTCTGGTTCCATTCTTTTTCCTAGTCCATTTATGCTTGGAGTTTGGTCTGACTTAAAGCTCATTGTCCATGTTGCTGAAGCATTAAGATAAGATGTAACGCCTGCCATCCTGTTTTGATCACCAAATTGTGCTGGCAACCCTCTAGAATTCAATGCACCTATCGGGCCGTCATTTTTCTTTGAATACTTTACAGGGAAACCTTTGAAAACTCCTTCTTCAAAAAGAGCTTGGTGTATTGGTGCGCCTTGCGCTCCTCCTATTTTTGTTTTGAAATCAGGATGAGTGTCTATTGGTTCCGATGTGGTTGTAATATCTAAATTGAATATCTCTTCATCTGAAGTTTGCTCATATTCAACACTTCCTGAAGCCACACCATCTTGATATGTAGTGGACGCTGATTTGAAATTTCCGTGTTGGACTCCTCCCTTGAAAAAACCATTACCACCATTTGTGTTTGCGTCAATAAAGTTAACTGTTGACCCTATAGGTTCTTTGGTTTTGTAATTACCTATTTTAACTGAGCTTCCAACAGTTTCATATAACCCTGTTTGTCCTTTGATAATTGCCATTATTTACGATCTAGTTAGTCCAAATGTCGGAGAGTCTCCATTTCCTCTAAGCGCTTCCAGTATCCCCTGTTGCATCTGATTCATAGCGTTCATTTGTTCTAATTGCTTCTCCGCAGCTATAGCAGCTCTCTCTCTTAATGCGTTAGCTTGAAGCTCTAGATCTCCTGCAACTCCTCCGCCACCTCCAATTTTGGCTAAACTTGATACACCTCCTAGCCCTAGCCCTATCGTCTGCCTATCTTTGTTTGCTCTATCTTGAGCAACTACTGCCATAGCTTCTTGCCTTCTTTTCTCCATCAAAAACTCATTGGCTGGCCCGTCCATTTCTCCTGTAGCCATGCCTTTCAAAGATTTCTCAAACTGCCTAACTATAGAATCTACAGCTTTTTCATCTTCCAAAGCATTAAGTGCTTTTGTTGCCTCCTTTGCTCTTCCAGTTTTTCTGCCAAACTTATCTTTTTCTTCTGAAATAGATTTTAGTTTTAGAACTTCAAAATCCCTTGTATTATCGTCCATCCCTCTCTTGGCCGCATCAGCTTGTTCAATTTGGGTTTTAAGTATCTTCTCTTGTTCTTTGCGATATTTCTCTGCTAAAGCTAATTTTTGCGCCTCAAGAGTTTTTAAGTTTAATTGTTCTTTCTCCTTAAGTGATGCCTCTTGTTCAGACAATTTACTCGTTGACCTATCTAGAGCTTCTCTAGTCCTTGTATTTCTCGTTACTTGCTCTTCGAGATCAAGAATTTGTACTTTTTTCTCAATTAATCCTGCAAGAGTGGTATCTTCTTTGTTTTCTGCCTCTATTTGTTCTGTCAACAAACGTACTCTTTCTCTAGCGAAATCAACCATCACCATGTGATCTTTTTTCTTCTGCCCGAATAGTTCGTTAGTTATTTTCTCCAACGCAAGTTGTTGCGCTGTTGCCTCAATTAAATCTGCCCTAATATCATCTATATCTTCCAGCTCTTTCATTTGAGCTGTCAAAACTGATGTTACTGCACCTTCTCCTCCTTTTTTAACTTCGTCTGGAGTGTTTGATTGTTTAAGAGCTTTATCAATTTCGGCTGTAATTTTTTCATTTTCTTTTTTTGCATCCGCTTGCAGTTCCGCGTATGCATCTTTAATATCAGCACCTCCATCAGAAACCTTTTTAATAAGCGCCTCAATAGCAAATCCTATTCCTACTATTACTGCTAAAACAACCGTGCTTGCCATCAATGTCCTTAGAGACAATGTCAAACCTTTAATTGCTATAGCCAACCCAATCGTGGCAGTTCTCGCAATACCGCATAACTTTATGAACCCTATAAAGAAAGGCTTGGATACCGCCCATGCAGCCATCATAACTTTGCCGAAAACTTTAGCTCCCCATATCCCCACAAAAACAGTAGCAGCTGCTATCATTGCGCCTATTGATGCAAGTATCATATTAAAAACTCCAGTTAAGTCACCCATGCCACCAACGGCTTTAGTTAACCCAGTAGCAAAGGCTTTTACTTGAGAAGACATGTTTTTTAAAGCTTCGGTTAAGCCTGCGTCTCCCAAAGCTTGCACTAATCCTGTAAATGCTGATTTTACCAATTTGAACGCAGAAAACAACGTTGTTTTCAACTCATCCGCTGCTTCCTGCGCGGCACCTTGGTTGTTCTTTAATTCAGCATTAAGTTTCCTAAAATCATTTATTCCCTCGACCAGAACTGTACCTGCGGCTGCTTGTCTTATTCCGAAAATCTTACTCGCCTCTCCTGCCACCCCGAATGAATTGCTTAGTCTCTCCAAAACTGTATCCATGCCATGTATAGCTGGGTTTACCTCCTCGGTTGTTAACCCTATTCTAGCTAAAGCATCCGCAGTTTCCTTTGTTGGACTCTGCAATCTCATTAGAACCATTCTTAAACCAGTACCTGCCATTGATCCTTGCAAGCCTGCGTTAGAAAGTGTTCCCACAGCTGCTGCGACATCTCTCAATGGAATACCAGCTCCTGATGCCACTGGGCCTACATACTTGATGGCATCACCAAGTTGAGTCATATTGGTGTTACTGCTCGATATAGTAGTCGTTAAATCATCTACAACGTCAGTCATAAAGTCAGCACTGATGCCAAATGCTTGCATTATATTTGTAGCAATGTCAGAAGCTCTGCCTAACCCCATCATTCCTATCTGAGCCAAATTCAATACAGACTCTTGAGATTTTAAAATGTCTTCGACTTCCATGCCTGACATTGCAAGGAACCTCATACCTTGAGCCACTTCTGTTTGAGTAAACACAGTTGTTTTACCAAGCTTAGCAGCTGCTGCTGTTAAATCAGAAAACTGACCTTCTGTAGCTCCAGAGGTCACCTTAACTCGCATCATTTCATGCTCGAACTGCGCTAGTATATCTGTTGTTGTTCCAAATAACCTTATAGCTCCATAAGCTGAAAAGAATCCTGCTGTAAGCCCAGTCAGGTTCCTTTTGATTGCCTTCATCGAAGTACTCAAACCTCTGATTCTTTTGCCAGTTTGATCAGATTGAGTGGCGGTTCTTTTAAGTTGACTCGAAAGCCTCTCAAGAGCTGCATTTATATCAGCTGTATTCCCTTTGATATTTATCGCTATTGTTGCTTCCGCCATACTAAAAAGTAAGTCTTATAAGCAAAATATCAAGACGATAACAATTCGCTAGCTAAATCATCAGTTGTCTGATGACCTGACCATTTGCACTCGTTCCCCTGCTTTATGTACCACATGTGTTCAAAAGCATACACGCATATAAGTGGCATTTTCGCGTAAACGTCGAAGGCAGGCATTTTAGTTTCTTCACTGACTACAGAAATAACTCTAACCGTAGGCAGTGGATGAGCTAGATCTCTTGGATCTCTTTTTTTTTGTCTCCTCCTTGAATATCCTCGTTTGGCAACGGCTCTGCCTTAGTGCTTGTGGCATCCTGCAAGATGGTCACAACTTTCTCAAGAAGAGTTGGAATTTGGCTAGGCTCAACTTCCATGCCCATTTCGAATGCCTTTTGTTTGAATTTTGCTTTTGGATTTTCTTCAAGGCATGATATTTCAGATAACTCCTTATGCTCTGCTGTATGGATATATATGAATAATAATACCTCTAATATAACGTTATCAATCTCGTCGATGTTAGCTCCCTGTATTAACTGACATCCTGCTTCCGCCATGAAACCAAGCGTCGCTAAAGTTACTGGTTTTACCTTTATTCCTAATAGGTCATCTGTAAACTCTTCACCAGTTAAGAACTTTTGAACAACTTGATCGCTGTCCAAAGTCTTCTGTATGTTTGGTTCTATCTCTTCAACTAATTCTTCACTCATAATTTTTTACACCTTGGATCATTAATCATTCTCTCATACCTCTTGTCGTCTTCAGTCACCCAAATAGTATGCTTGCCAACTTTAAAACCATGCATTGGCTTTGCTTTTTTTAAAGAATCATTGAAAACCCTAAAGTTTTTTACAGAAGCAATGGCATAGCTTATTGGGTCATCAGGTTTTTCCTCTATCGTCTTCTTGAAGTTTTTATAAGCTTTGTAAACTTCGCGAGCTGATCTTTTGCCGTCTATTGATTCGTTTTGGAACAACCATGTGACTTGCAACTTTCCATCTTGAATACGTACAGAGGCAGGGTCATCAGGATCAAAGAATTCAAAATCTAAAGCTGTAAGAATAGCAGCTAGTTCTGTGTCTTTTGTGGTGAACCAAGAGTCACCTCTTTCAATTAATTTCATTCGTTTTATGTCACCCTATTGGTGAGTTTATAAGGTTAGAATTTTAAGCCACTAACCTTGGCTATATAAATTAAGTTATAACGGAATGCCGTAGCTTGTCGCTCTAACAGAGGTCTTAACATGCTCCTCATTAGCTTTATCAATGGTAACTTCATCAATAATACATTCAGCTGCTGCTGGATCTCCATGCGTAGTTGCTGAGTGAAATGCATCTGCAAGCGCTGCTCCTACTATCAAGCTTGAAGGTGTACCAAGAAAGTCTACTGATATCTCTTCAGTTTTCCTGTAAAAAGCAACACTCTTAGTCGCTCCATTTTTGTCTTTAAGCTCTTTGATATTTATACCATTAGTTTGCGAGTAAGACTGAGCAGGTGAAGTTGCTCCACCTGAGGCTGAAGTTACTCCAAAACCTAAATCTGTTCCTTTGATTGTTGCCATGACTAAAAATTATGCGTTGTTTATTCCTCCGTAGAATACGCCAGAAATTGTTGTTTTTTGAAAATCTTCGTTAGACTCTTCTTTTGCAATGCTATTGACAAATATTTTGGTGTTCGAAAGCCCCGTAGTGTTATTATCAGGGTCTAAGCCAGCTAGATCACTTGCAGTTGTCAGAGCTGAAATTAGTGCTTTTGCAGTACCGATACCATAGCCTGTCGCTGTAAACTCTCCATGTGGATTGTAGAATCTAACGCAGGCATACTCTCCATTTTCTAGATAACCTTCAGTTTTATCAATCCTAGTAGTAATACTCACAGACTCAGTGGTTGTTAAGCCAGCTGCTTCTGCGTCTCCTATTCCGAATGCTATTGAATCTTTAATTGCCATTGTTTTTTCTAACTACTGTAAATTTGCCATCATGGTATAGACCAGTCAACAAAAAGATTATTTTATGTCAAGCTTCTGAAGTTCCTATGTCTCTTAATGATATTGTATCTGTTCTTGTTCCTCTTTCGTAAGGGTGAGGAGCATATAAAACCTCCACCTCTATAATATGATGTGGTGCGCCACCATCTACTTTAGCTTCCGATACCGTGGTGGAAATTCCAGTTCTACAGGTGTTTTCTAGTTTTAAATCGATAGATCCGTCGTAATCAGTTTCTATCACATCTCTCATTCTATTTAGATAATAAACCGCTGAGTTTCTCCTGTCATCTGCGTTCCAATCTATCAGTGGGTTCCTTTGACTAATATTAAGTCCAAAGGTTATTGTTCCATTTATTTCTACAATATCTTGGCTTCCTGCCTTAAATGGCTCTTCTTCTTCCTCCCAAGAGAGTATATTTATTAGAGGTAAGTCTCTCTTTGAATATTCTTCTTTCTCGTCATTGCCGAATACCAGTTTTACTCCTTCTAAACGCCTGCCGTTGCCAGTTGCGTATTGCAACCGTCTAAACATCACTGCTAATGGAGCAGATCCTATTTCAAAGTTTTCAGCCACTTACTCTAATTTGTTTTGCTATTCTGCCTAATCTACTTCTAAGTCTTTGCCTTGTCTTCTTCTTTTGAGCAGGAATTATCTTGATTGCTTTTATCCCTTTAGCTTTTCTTGCAAACACAAAGTCTCTTCCAAAAACCATACCTCTTTGATATCTTCCCTTTCTCCATGCTGATTTTTTCAATGGTATAAACAAATGTGGAGCCGTTCTTGGTCTTCTTACTTTCGTTCCGTGTTCAAGAAACCTCATTACTGGGTTTAGGTTTTCTATTCTAAAATGAATTATATTTGGAGTCCTTCGACCTACATTTACAACAGTCCAATCTTTTCTAGTCCTGCCCGACCATCTTTTCGGAGTTTTAAGGGCAAGATTTCTTCTTGTTTGATTTGCTTCCTTCTCGATGGCTCTATGCGCTGCTGTGTTAAGGTCTTTAGGTATTCCTCTGATTAATCCAGATACTTTTCGGATATTGTGGCTCAATGAGAATCTAGCCATTACACCGCACTCCTACGCACCTCTTTTAAGAGTCTCTTTGCCTCCTCTGGGATGTCTTTGACTGGAATAGGGTTTCCGTCACCAAAAAGGGGTGACTCTTCGTTCTCGTCAGTAAATGCGCTTGCAATGATAGCTGTAGCTCTTCTGACGGCTACTGGAAAGTTTGTGTCTGTTGGAACTTCGGTGTTTGATGATACCTCATAACCAAAAGTGCCTTTTACGGTTATGTCTAAGTCTGAGTCAAAAATGTACCCGTCATCTCTTAATATCTTCCAAATAGAAGACCTATTCCTTCTCAGTCTAATTCTGCCATCATCGTACCCAGTGTAAGCCTCTGGTTCCAATATAGTGTCCTCTTGCTTCACTTCTGTAAGAGTTATAATTGGAAACGGTAGGTAGATCATGTGAGGTGTAATATCACGATAATCTACAAGTAAAGAAGATGATGTGTGGTCGTGATACCAGAATGACCTATTGCAAAATTGATCAACGTATCTACTAGCATAATTGATAGCCTCCTCTGCTACTGAGGTAGGTATGTCTCTATCACTTGTATAGCTTCTTACGTCGCCAACAGTGCAATATGGCTTTGAAAGAGCCATTTTTAATCAGTAGTCTTCTTAGCTACTTTTTTCTTAGCAGGCTCTGGTTTGTTAACAAGGTCTTCTCTCCACCAAGTGACTTTATACATTTTGCTGTAGTTAGCCCCTTCACCGCAATCTTGTACTGTGAATTTACCCTGTTTGCCTTTTGATGCCTCTTCTAAAATTTTTTTGATGTCTTTTTCGCTGCTCATTTCACCCAAAACGGTTTAGTTTTTTTATTCATGTAGTGCTTACTGCCAGACTTTTGCCTTAGATCAGTTAAGTAATTTTTGATATCACTCTTATTCTTGCCAGAGATAAACTTTAATGCATCTGTTCTTTCGTCCTCGGATAAAGGAAGGTCAGCGATCCATCTTTTTGCTGTGGCTTCGTTCATATTTAATTTTTCTTATTAGCGATCTTTTTAGCTGCTTTCTTTGCTGTTTTCTTGTCTTCAGCCCAATCATCCTTTGAAGCCGCTTCCCATTCTGAAGCAGGGATATTGTATTTTTTCCCTTTTTCTGGAATAGATCCAACGACTGCATTTATAATATCAGTCTTCTCGCCTATATACTTAACAGTTACTGTCTTCTTCTTGCTCATGATGCTAGATAATTTAATGTCGTACCTAAATACGTCAATAAAAAAGAGGGAGAGCATTTCTGCTCCCCCTCCGTGAATCGTTTATTAATACTAAGATTAGTCAACGCTGATTCCCCACTGAAGTGGAGTAATGCTTGCACTTGGAGTCTCAAGAGGCTGGAAGTCTCTACGGAAACTTGCAACAACCTGATTAGACTGAGAAGTGATGTCACGATCAGTCTCGACTGTGAAGTCTCTTCTTACACCAACAACGAAGCTAGGCTTATGAACAATTAAGAACTGTCCTTTTACGTTGTTAGATCCAGTAGCATTTACTTTACCATCAGTATGTACAGCATCACTAAGAAGTGCTGAAGGAATTACCTTCATGCCGTAAATCTTAGGTACGAAACCTGACATTACAGAAGCGTCTGGGCCAACCTTGTCGAGAGTCTCAACAATGTCGAGTCCAACGATGTCGTTGTAAGCCTTGAAACCAGTAATAATGATTGTCTCATTCGGCTTCATTCCATACTTACCCATTGCCTTGCGAGCAGCGAGGATCTTAGCAGCTGTTACAGCACCACCAACAGTGGTCTTGAGTGCTGCGTTAGCGTCAGCTAGCTTACGAAGTCCGTCACAAAGAGTATCAGAGGCGGTTACACCGTTGTCGATAGCTCCACTCTCTTGTCCGTTGATGATAGCATCTTCAACAGCTTCGGCAGCAGCAGAAGCAAGTTGGTTAGTTATCATTGGAAGAACTGCCATAATAGCGTCTTCATCTAACTCGTATGAGTACTGGACGTAAGCAATGAGCTTCTCAGCATCAAGAGTTACTTCACCAGTAGTCTGAGCTGTATCTGCACTTGGAGCTGTGTTGTCAGCCTTGATTGCAAATGTCGGACGAGTCTTGCCAACAGGGATCTTGAATGGGTTGCTTGGCATTGTTACCTCTTGTGAGGCAAACTCAGCTGCAACTGCTGACTCAAGATAAAGTCTTTCCTGCAATACAGAGGAAAGGTCAGTTGGTGTTAACTCAGCTCCTGCACCAGCAGTAGTTGATGTTAGGTCTTTGCGACCTGATCTAACGGCAGCAACTCTGCGGTCACCGTTTGCTTTAGCGTCTGCAAGAATGCTTTCTGGAATATCAGCATCCTGATGCTTGCCAAGCATGATGTTCCTAAGCTGCTTCTGATGAACAGGCATATTGCCTTTTCTCTCAGTAGTTGGGACGGATACTCTTGCATCCTTAGCTTCATGTTTCATTTTGGATTCTCCTTTGAATGATTTTATTGTGTTTTCGATGAGGCTCTTTACAGCCTCCTCTGTTAGTTCCTCACGATCTGAGAGAGCCTTGCTGACAATCTTCTCAATATCATCACCAGAAATAGACTTAGAGTTACTCTCAACTACTTTATCGATAGCTTCGATGATCTCTGTGTTAGCCTCTTTGACTGATTCTGTGACAAGTGCCTTAGCCTCTTCTTCAGATAGTGCTTCTTCTTCACTTGAAATTTCTTCTTCTGCGACCTCTGGAGCGTCTTCTCCTTCTTCTGGAGTTTCTACCCCTTTGAAATCAACATGAAGAGTTTCAAGCTCTTTAAGCTCTTGAGTCTCTGCTTCATTCAGATCTTTCTGATTTTGCAGCTCCTCAAGTCTTTTTAACTGTTCATCGTTCATGACAAATATTTCTAATTGTTATGGGTTTATATTATATATAGAACTACTCCCAAGGGTTTCGCCCTTACTGGGCATAATTTAAGTCATCCTTATAATTAATGTAAAGCGAAAAAAAAGGTATTTTGACCTTTTACTTTGCTGGGACAAATCTGGCATCAGGATTCATTGGTATTGCCACCAACGAAACCTCAAAGAGATCGACCTCACTAATTGCCTTTCCATCATCTTCGTAATAGAACATTCCTCCTATGCTTAGAGTCTGAAGATGCCCCTCTGCTATCAGCATTCTGACTCTAGCTAGCTCTGGAGCATCTGAAATTTTGCCCTCTAAGTATAATCCATTTTTATCCTCTTCAACTCTGGTGTAACTGCCAGCTATATTGTTAACTGAATTTTCATGATCAATCAGCATTACAGGATTCTTCTTAAACTCTTCAATTGTTTTTTTGAAAGCTCCTCTTCTTAAGTAATCACCGATCCTATCTCCTTTTGTGATTGTTTCATTTGTAGACCCGTAACCTTTAAAAATTACATTCTTATAGTCAACAATCCTGTCACCTTTATAAATGGGATCAAATGTTTCGCTTTCAATTGGAAGTGCTGCTTTGAATCTTTTTGTGTGCTGGCACTCATCATCATCTGTAATTGTGCAGCTTTTTATAAAAGACCTTTCGTATGGCTTTGGCTTGTCCTTATCTTTATCTTCGTCCTCGTTGTAATGATATGGCTTTTCTTCAAGCTCTTGTTTAATATAAGTTAGATATGCATGTGGCTGATCAGTATGCCTAGCCCCAACCATTGGCCCACCTTCTGGATGGATATGATAATATCCAACATATTCCTCGCCTGTCCTTGTTAAGACTAGCTCCCCACCTTCTGTATACAAATTTTCAATCAAGTCATCCATTTTTCCTTCTTCATCCTCTTCATCCTCTTCATCTTCTTCATCTTCTTCATCATGGTATGGTTTGATTCCTTTTATCAGCTGAGTCTCGGCTGAATCGATTGTGACGGTTCTTGATTTTTCAATTATTTCTACTTTTGGTTCTTCATTATTAGCTAGTTTGCTTGATTGAGGATGTCCTTCTGGTAGAAGATCAGTGTCATGCTTACCACTTCTAAATTTGCCATTCCTCAAAGCATATAAGAATGAATTTACTCTTGCGTAAGCCCACTGCTCAGCTGAAGTAACATTAGGTCTAACTGATTGAGGATTTGTTTCGTATGCTCCAATCCCTCTCTTAAACACAGCAATGAGAGTTCTCAGTGTGGTTCTTTTTGTTTTATCATCTCCTACCTTTTCATTATGCTCATCAGCCTTTCTTTGCAGTCCTTTTTCCACAGCGTTGGAGACTTGCTTTGTTTTTTCGTCTTCTCCTCCTTGGCGTTCCGCCCACTTCATGGCTCGTAGCCTATTGCTTTTACCCAAGTCTCCACCCCAAAGCAACCATGCAACCTGACCTGCTGTTGGTCTTTCCCTGTCACCTCTCAAATATTCATCAGCCTTTGGCGAATCTAAATCGCTAATATGCCTAGCAAACCATGCTGCCATTCTCTTAGCCTTGTTATCGCTGACTTCACCTCTAGCCATTGATCTGGCTTCTCTTTTTGTCTTTTCTGTAAGTCCTCCACCTGCAAACTCTAGGAGATCTAAACCTCTTCTGGCATTAGCCTTAATGTATTCAGGAACACTGGCAACCTTGTTAACAGCTTGCCTCTTTACTTTCAGAAATTTTTTCGACCTTTGCATGATGTATAATGAAATGCATAGGTCTATATTTGTCAATCTTCTGAATTAGGTTCCAGCAAATGCTTGATTGGTGAAAAGAATTTGGTGGCAGCATCCTTATCCCAAGATAATAGAGATTTGCCATCAGCTGTATTTGATTTAACGACATTTAGCTTTGCCATAGCCACTCTTACTTTTAGTTTATCCATGTCTTTCTCTATCATTTCCCTGTGACTTTCATCTTCAATAAAACCTATCCTGCATTCCAGCTCTCCTATTTCTCTCATTCCCATTGATAGATCTACAATTGCTTCTGCTAAATTTTTCATTTCTGGTTTTCTCATTTATATAAAATTAAAGGTCGCCATGTGACGACCTTGTTTGGTTAGGAGTTACTTTTCTAATCTTTCTCTTAGAGCAAACACTGGTTTCAATTGCTCATCAAAACCTATTTTAATTACGTTTGATGAAACTAGATCAGAAAGATTTTTAATCAAATTAACCTCTTCTAAACCTGATTGCTTGTGTAAGAAATTATATGTATTCCAAAGATTTTTCTTTTTGGAACAAGCTAAAATAATTGCTTTTTGATCTCGATCAAACTCATCGCCTCTTCTAATCCATTGGAGTTTTTGGTCATAAGTATCATTAAAGCTTGTCATTGGAGCTATAGATTATAGCTCCAAATCTTCCGTCTTCAAAATGGTGAGTTCATTTAAATCTTCCTCATCGTAGAAGTCATTGACTCCAAAGTTCATTGGTGTCCTGACATCCTCCTCTAAATCGTCTATATAGCTTCTTCCTTTTGACCTGTTAGATGCATGGTAATCCTTAAACAAAACCTCTTGAGAGTGAACAGCTGGCTTCACTTTCTTTTTTGAATACTTTGGCGCTGGGCTGTTTTTCCATTTGCTGACCCTTGGCATATAACTGTCATTGCTGAACCAGCACCCCTCATCCCAATGACCTTTTTGCTCATTGAAAATGACGGCTTCTCCAGATCCGTCAATAACCGCCACCTTGCTTTGTCCTATGGCAAGATTTATCATCTTTTTGCCTGCCTTGGAATAAATGAAGCTAGGGTTCTCTTTGATTATTGGAGCAAGAATTCTATGAGCAAAATTAGAACTATCACTTCCGTTGTTTTTGCAAAGAACTCTATCAATAGTCCCATTGTGAACCATTGCATGCTTTTGATTTAGCTTGAATGGATGGCAATTCTCATTGGTTTTTCCACCCTTGGTTGCCCACCTGAAGTGAATGAGCATCGCGTGTTTTTCGCCTATAGATTTATAAGCTTTGTAAAATTCATTAAAAGAGAAAAAACCTTTTTTGATGAAGACTTTACCGTTCTTTGAATAAGCGATACCAGAACCGTGAGGGTTTCTGTTAAAACCGTTTCTAAGACGGTCAGTATTAACTTTTTTGTGTTTTGGTTTATATATTGCTAGGCACATATTAGTAAGTAGTTAGTTGTTAGTATTAATAATAATTACATAATAATGCACATGCTATTAATGTCAATACATTAAATGTATTTTTTTCAAATAACGAACTAATCCCTCTGAACTATTTTCGAAGGTATCCAAAGTCCCGTGTGATTTATGTGAAATTCAACAATATCAACATCCTCAGTGGGTACGTCTTTGATGTTGCATGTAGGTATGCCGTTATAGGTAGGAATCCTTGGTTCAATAGCCATACATCCAACAACACTGCAATGTGTTACTATTTCAGACTTATCAAACGCTTCTTTGATTCCTTCATCAACTGCTCTTCCTCCATCAGTTCTAGCTATTGTGGTTAATCTAGAATTAGAAGCTACTCTTTCTGTTATTGACTTAGTGACAGCTGTTACTGCATCTGCCCAACTGGTATTAATATTTAAAAGGTTTGTTCTTAATATTTCCCTTGTGATTCTAAATTCAGCCATTACAAAACTGGCTTGATTTATAAGTGCAGTTGTTCTCAGTAAGTTTTCGTTTCTTGCTGCTAAAGCTGGATTTCTCAGCCCATCACCTTCACCAAGCACAAACCTTGCTCTAGTGTACCCTCTATCAATTAAGCTCTGATATTTGGATCTAGCCATTTGCACAAGGAGAGTGTCCCTTAAAAATGCATTTCTTGCTGCTTCAACTAATATAGCTATAACTAAAGCAATTTCTTCATCGCTCCAAGTTTCATCAGGTTGTGCCTTATTACCTAATCTAGTCCTAGCTCCAAGTAGCAATGCTTCATCTTTGAATTTGTTTATTTGGTTTTGAAAAATAACCCTAAACTCCCTTGGGAGGCTTCCCATCGCCTCTGCTCTTAGTTGCTTCTGAACATTAAGAAAATCGTTAATAGTTCTTTTTTTTTGTTCAGCCGTAGCCTTTCTTCGCCAAGTTGCAGGTGGTTTTTTTGACGTAAGGCTTCTTAGGAAGTTTTTTTTACTAGCCTTTAAAGTTTTGGTTTCAGAACTAGCTAGCATTACTGCTTCTTGGTTTTCTAAGTCTCAACAACTCCTCGTCTATAGATGAGGTTGCTTCTGTGGCTATGTCATCAGCCAGTCTGTTTGGATCACCTCCAGCTGCTTCAACTTGATTCTCAAGCAACTCACTAGGAACTTCTCCAAAAGCATTTGCCAAGCCTACCATTTCCATTGGTATAAGTTGTGTATTTATATAGAAAGAATCTAATAAAGGATTGTCCATTTTGGGTAGTCCTGCCATGTCTCTGATCTCATTAGGAGTTATTGCTCCTTGAGCAAGAAGTGGCAAGTATTCCCTAACTACAGCCTCGCCATCGACTAGTCCATTAACAACAAAATCAATCTTATAGTCATCATTGTAAAAACTTACTAATTCCTTATTAAGTTTTCTGAAGAATCCCAAAGCTAAAGGATAGCATGTAAATCTTTTGAAATTGATATAATCTTGTCTAGATGTTGCGTAGTTCGCAGCCTTGTCAATTCCTGCAATAGAAAGAGGAACGCCATGATTTAAGAATATCTGATGAACGTTTTGTCTATCTCTTTCGATTTGTTGCATTTGTTCGGATGTCATTCCGAGTTTGATAAAGTTCCATTTCCCAGTCAGCCAAGCTATCTTTCCAAGGTTCTTCTTTCCTGCATATTGATTTGACCAAATAGACTTAACCCTTTCCCATTCTCCCTCTTCCCCGTCGAATTCTTCGTTAACTAAGACTCCAGAAGGAAGCCCTCCGTTCTTTTGAAAGTGTTCATTCAATAGATCTCTATTTATATAATCTTTATACAATCCCTTTCCAGCCTGCACATCTCCTAATCCCCAATACTCGTTGGTTGGATTTGGTCTTTTAAAGTGTATTACTTCTTCAGGAGAGAATTCAGTTATTTCTCCATTGACTGTATATTGATAAAGTAAAACTCGACCATCATTTTTATCATCTGGGATAATTTTAACTCTACTAGGTATTAATGGGTAAATCTCCTCTGGTTGTTTTGTAATCTGATTTATCTTATCTTTTAGTAAGAAAAAATTACCAGTCAACTTAATGTGGTGTGCATACAAGTACATTAAATCCTCAAAGGTATCTACAGGGTTGGGCGATTTAATAAGGTTAGATATTCCTGTTCTGTCATTTTCTATAAAGGAACCAGTTCTTTCATTAATAAGATTAAATCCAGTTTGCATAACTGCATTTGCAACAATGTCACACGCTCTAAAGCTTGCCCAAACATTACCTGCACCTGCATCTAAAAAAGACTTATAATCATTAAACCTATCCTCCTGTCCAAAGTGATAAGATTTACCTACACTTAAAAAAGAGCTTTTGTTTTTACTCTTTATTCCAAGTGCCTTTTTGATTTTTGATGTTATGCCAGCCATTTTAAGCTATTAATAAAGGTTTGTTTTTGTATGTCATTTCCCATGCTAAACTAACTGCGTCAACCTGATCATCATGTCTTCCATCAGGAAAAACTGACAATTCATCTACAAAGTCTGCATTCCACAGTCCTTTAGCTAGATATACTTTACCAGTGTCTATACGAGAAATCCACCCATTAGCTCTTATCATCTTGTTTTCGCGCGGCACGGAATACTTAACAGACGTTTTCCCAAGCAGGGCATGCTTAATTTCTTCATAAGCTGTTTTGAAGCCACTCACCGCTTCAACTCCAATCCTGTTACCTTCTTGTTCTGCGTATTGTATTACTGTGTTCTTGATTCCGAACCAGTTCATTTTCTTTTTTGCCATGTGAGCTATATAAAAGTTTCCCGTTTTTTTATCATATCCTGCAAGGCATCCTGCCGTGAAGTCGCTTTTTTGCTTGTCAGTGATTGCTAAATCCCAAGCTCTCACCAATTCGACACTCTTTGGTATATCGTTGATGTCGATATATTTTAATCCTTCTATGTTGGCAATATTACCTCCTTTGATACGGGGGTTGCATCTGTATAGAGAAGTATAGTCGTAAGCCCCAATGTTTGCCTCAATTGCCTTTATAGAGTCAACATCCCACCTTTCAAACCATAGAGCTTCTCCAACTTTTCTTCCCAAGGCATCGTCTTCTTTTTCAGCTATTGCAGGCAACTCAATAAGTTCCCATTCTTCTTCTTGTTTACCCGTTTCTTTGAGCTTTGAAATGTATTCATCCGAGGTGAGCCTGCCGACTAAATCATCAGTATGCCACCTAGTCATAATCAGAATTACCGCTCCATCTCTTGATAATCTAGTAAATGCAGTAGAAGTAAACCAATCCCATATCCTATCTCTTACTAATTTACTTTCAGCTTCTTGTCTGTTTTTATGAGGATCATCAATGATCAAAAGATCAGCACCAAGTCCAGTCATCCCTCCCCCGACTGTTGTTGCCGAAAAGCTACCCCCCTCCATGAATCCCCAAGTGTTCTTAGCTTGTAATCTTGGGTTCGGTTGTGATGTTGGAAAAGTCCTCGTATAAGGAACGCTTTTACATCTATCCCTGCACTCTCTACTATGTTTCAAAGAAAGTTGATCACCATAAGATGACATAATTACTTGTCTTGTCGGATCTTTCCCCAAAAACCAAGCAGGAAACTCAATTGCTGCCATTCTACTTTTACCGTGACGAGGAGGCATGGTGATTATCAATCTTTTACATTTGCCTTCTTCAACTTGTTGTAACTTGTCAGCAAGAAATCTATGAACAGCTGATGGCTCGTAATCAGCGTCCATATAGCACAAAAAAGCTAAAAAGTTTTTATTCGCCAGCTGTGGAAGAACTGCTCTTTTCTGTTTTGTCTTTAGCTGTGCTGACATCATTTCCTGTTATTTTTTCTAGCATCTGATCCACCTCTTCGTCACTCAAACGCTTTTCCTCTTCGTCTACAGCAACTATTTCCTGCTGGTCTTTTTGTCCTAGTATTTGTTTTCCTAGCCAAATAAGCATAGCAGCTGAGCCATTTTGCGCTGATTTAAACTGCATGTTTCTTAGTCGCATTCTTCCTTCAGCCCTGCCTTTGTCCAATTCATCCTTGAATCTCCGATAGAGAGTGTCTCTTCCGCAACCTAATATATCGCCTATCTCGTTAACTGAACAATGAAGCCCTGCAAGTTTCCTAACTTGTTCACCATCTATATTTGTCTTAGGTCTTCCCATCTTTATTAAGATAACCCAAGTATTTTTGTAGGCAAGCTTACTATAGAGGTCTAATCAAACATCATAATCTGACCGCTATCGGCATCTTTAGAATTTTCTTCATTCCTATCATGCCAGAGATATGAAATTAAATCGAATGTTTGACCTTTGATAACCTTGGATTTTATCCCCTTTGCAGTCACGAAACCCCTGTTTAATTGTGAAAAAGGTACACACATTATTTCTTTTTCTTGTGTATATTCGTCTATATAAACGAACCTTATCCCCTTGCCTCTAGCCTTGATAACTTCGAGCATATAACTACGTATTTCAGCATAGCCATTGTGCCTTTTTTTTATAAAAACATCCTGAAATGTATCCATTTTTATTCCCAATCACTTTGGTTAAGCTCCATGATGCTACCGCCTATCTCTTCTAACTCCACTGCTCTATCGTAATTTTTTTCGTCATGAGCCATTCTTGTTACTGAGTTTGCTATGCCCCATGTGGTATAATCTCCACCTTCACATAAATGCTGTAGCATGGATTTCCCTTCATCTGCTGTAAGGTTGTATAGTGAGCTTGTTACTTCTACAGCTTTCGTTGGTTCCGCCACCTCAATCTTTGCTTTCTCTGCATACTGTTCGAGAACCTGTTTGAATTTGGCTTCTTCTACCGTTGCTTTGACAACATCTTTTACCTGAGACCAAAAAGCTTTATCAGTCTTCTTTTTCGTTTCATCTGACATCAACTCGTAAGCCAACTCACCACTCGCTAAGTTTTTACCTACATGATATTTCCTGACTCCAGCGTCTGGAACAATTAATCCATTCATGCATTTCAATCTTTCTATCCACATTTGAACTTTTAAAGCACCAAGCCCAACTTCTGAGTTTCTTATCATGCATCCTGTTCTCACGATGTCGCCTTCGCTTATTTCGAATTCAGTATCAGGAAAGCATGCATGTAGATATAAGTTTGTTTCCGTAACGTTGCATGATTTAACCTCTGCTCCTTTTTCTGTTATCAAAGGCAAAACTGAATTTATTAGATCAACATTGTCTAATGGTCTGTACTTTTTCCCAAGGAATGCTCTAACTCTATTTGTATCTTCTATCCCTTGTGACTCGAAATCAAAAGTCCTAATCATCTGCTTTGTTGGTTCTGAATGCAGCCACCAATTCACATTCTGAGCAAGAAGTGATGGAGATTTTTCTTTGAGTTTATCGTAGTAAGTAGCTGGTATGCCAGTTTCTCTTCCTATCTGCCTGTGGGCTGTCTTAGTCACTTTAAATGAAAGATCGTCAACTTCTCCACCATTAATAACCATTGTTTCACCATCTGCCTTTATCCTTACGCATTCAGTGTCAGCTATGAAGTCTCTTTTGGCTTTTGCTTGATTTTGTATTTTTGAGGCTAATTCATTTAGGTGTATTCCTTTTTGCATTTTATTGATGATTTAAATTAATGTTTGGCTGTGAGCCTGTATAAGCGAATATGTTCAGCAGGTGAATTATGTCAATACTTTTTTAGTATTATTTTAATCTTCACCTCGTCAAGGGAAAGTGGGGGTACCCCCATAAGTATCTTAGGTACCCCCATAAAAAAGGGTAGAAAAGTTTTTTATTTTTATACTACCCCTTTTTTAATCTCTCTAAAACTTGAGATGCTTTTATTACTGAGGATGGTGCAACTTTGTCGGTTTTGTAAGAAATCATGTCTGAAAAACCTATTATTTCAGATATTTTTTCTTTTTCTTCGATTGTGTCACATACAATTACGAAGCAAGATTTTGCCTCATCCATTACAGGAACTACTTCGTATTCAGGCTCATCTAGGTGGATTAAATCGACAGAATTTATGAGTATGTCTTTCCGATCATACCCAGTAATCGACAAATCAAAATCCTCATCGTATTCCGCCAATAGGGAGCTGATTAAATTTTGATCAGTTTTTGAGAACTCAGAAAGCTTGTTGTCTGCTAATAAATCAGCGTTCTCCTCTTCTTTGCTTTTATAATCCTGATACTCCACTGGGACTTTATCAAAACCAGCTTTTTTTGCAGCAATAAGTCTTCCATGTCCTTTAACTATGTATCCAGAATTTTTAGAAACTACTATACTTTGCCTCCATCCATTTTGTTTTAAAATTTTAGCTAGAAGCTTTATCTGTTTCGGTGGATGTGTGTTTGGATTTTTAGGATTGGGTTTTACTTCCAAAACGTTAACTAGCTCATCGTATTTACAGTGAATTTTCATAATACTTTATTTAAAATGTCATTTTCACAAGATTCCTTTTTTTTAAATAAGTTTTTACCAAAGGCATCGTGAAGCTTTTCCCATTCTGACTCAGGTGTTATGGATATAGTTCCTCGCAGCTTTCTAAATGCATATCTATTATCTATGTAAAATTTACGATATTTAAATGCATTTATGCCCGTCATCCAATGACCTTGTAAATGATCCCCTTCGAATTGAAACTCCATATCTTTGTGTATGCCAAACGCTTTTGTTGATACAAAACCAAATGTGGACACAGGATTAAAGACATCGTAATGATTGTGCGTTGTGGATTCTGAGAAGCCAAATAAATACGCCCCGTAGCTACTTGTTGCCTCGATAGTTGTTTCAAGAATTTTAGTTACAATTGAAGAGGATTCTATGTTTCTATCTCTAGTGTTTTTTGGTGGGTACATCCTCATCATGACATCAACATTATCATCAACCATAAAAATCCATTCCTCAGTGAAATGCGACCTAATCCAATTTCTTACTTCATACAAATGTGTGCAACCTTCAGGGTAACAGTATACTGACTTGCTTCCGTATTCAGTTTTATAATCAGAGTATTGATCCTTCGGAACCACTAACGTTGATTTGTCGAAAAGATCGTACGATAAAACAGTCTTGCTGTTATTAATTGATGGTATCACTACCCTATAATTCGATTTATAAGAGCTAGGCATTTATTTGAATCTAAAACTTCTTTGTCGGCTGAGATTTTTGAAACCCTCGTTTGTATCGCTTTAATTTGTCGATCAGTTTGATTGCTTCCTCTATTGTTTCTCCCATCTTTCCCAGAATCTAATATCTTGATAATAAACGGGTGACATTTTTTGATGAAGGTTTTATTCATGAACCTGTCACCTTCAAAGAAGGTTATTTTATCACGTGACCTTATGTATTCAATCATGTGATCTAAATCTGTCATTACGGACATTGACAACCTGTCACTTCCATCGAAAACGTGTCCTGCGTATTTGCCTACAATGATACATTTATCATTCTCATGAAAAACAAACTTTCCTAGTTTTTTATGACCTCTCCCGTCACCTTTAACCTGCCTCATAACCCAAGTTTTACCTGATCCACAGTTGCCAATCACCAGAATAATTTTTCTATCAATCAACTCGATTGCCCCTTTCTGCTTTTTTTTGCTCTGTATATGTTCTCTTTTGCCGTAAATATTCCACCTCACCTTTATATGGCTCACAATTCCACATGTCTTTCAATGAATAATAAACAACGGTGTACCTATATGCGCTTTTGCTTTTTTTGACCACAGGAGTAACTCCATGAAGATAAAGCTGACCATTGAATAATGTTAAACTTCTATTAGATGTTTCTAGCATTACGTCCAATTCTGGTATCGCTAAATATCCACCTTCTACATCTTTTTTAAATGCAAACATGGCAGACCAAACCCCAGTGTAGTTGCCTTTATCATAATGATATAGCAAAGGGTTGTCCTTGTTGATTATCCCACTAGTAAACATGCTTTCACCTAATTTATACTCCGAATCAAGATAGTTGTCTGTCATTGACTGATGTCGTTTTGCTACTTTATGAGCATACCTATTATAGTAAAACGATGCCCTGTCTGCGCATTTTACAATTGAATTATGTTCTTCTGGCGAATCAATATTTAAACTGCTATTTCTACATCCTAGGTTCCTTACTAAATTTCTAGGAGCATAACCAAAAGTTCTTGATGTAGTCACTAACCCTCTGCCTCTGACATTTGTGGGTATGTAGATTTTCGAACAAGCGTCGAGCAAGCCATCTACTTCTACGTCTTTGATATAAATTAGACATGGATCATTTTGATCCTGTAAAGTTATTGTAGTGCTTTCATTTATAAAAATAGAACAATCTGATTGTTCAGCCCTTCTGTGCTTAAAACTATCAGGGTTGATAAAATTAAATTTAAGGCTCTTGTACTTCATATCCTTCTTGTTCTAACAAATCAGTAACTGCCTCAGTGTTGCTACCTAGTCCTTTCTCTCTGCAATATTTTGCAAGCGCTTCAACAATTAACTTATACTGATATTCTCCATAAACTAAAATTATTTGTCTAATGTTACTAGCTTCATAATCTTCAATTGAGTGCTTGCGTGTATTAACTTTATCAGAAACTATCTCTTCGATCTCTGGAAACAATTCGTCGTAATCCTCTTGATCAAAACCCAGCAAATCATAATCAACTCCAATTTCCTCAAGCTCTTTTAACTCATATTTTAGAACATCATAATCCCATTCACTATTCTCTGAAATTTTATTGTCAGCTATCACATAAGCTCTCTTTTGAGCATCTGTTAATCCTGTCATTATAATGCAAGGCACTTCCTTGAGATTTAATAACTTTGCTGCCTCGATCCTCCCATGTCCTGCGATAATTGTGAAATCATCATCCACTAAAATTGGATTTGTGAAACCAAACTCAGTTATGCTTTTTGCGATCTGTTTGATTTGAGAATCACTATGTTTTCTGCTGTTGTAATCATAAGGCTTCATCTGATCTACATTCACATAAGTAATTTTGGTTTTCTTTTTTGGCATGATTCAAAGTGTCATTTCTAGATTACTAATCAAATAATTAATAAAAATTAATTCCGAGTAAAATAGTTATATTGTCATTACTGAAAAATCACATGAATTCAAAAGATTTGTTTTTTGTGATAATTATAGGATATTTCATTAGCACTATGAATACTCCAACATGGGATATAGATAAAACTGCTAAAAATGCTTTTGTTATCAATATCAACTTTCCTGATCCTTCAATACCCAACGACTTTAGTTTTAAATTTCTACTCAGCTTTGACAGACATTGGGACAATCCAAAAAGCAGTCATGAGATGCAAATCCAGCATTTAGATGAAGTAAAAAGGTTGAAAACTTTTTGCCTTGATGGAGGTGATTTATTTTGCGCAATGCAAGGAAAGTATGACAGAAGAGCCAGCAAGTCAGATGTTAGACCAGAACATCAGAATGGAGAATATCTTGATTCATTAGTTAATACAGCTTCAGAGTTTTTTGAGCCGTATGCCGATTGCATGCCAGTTTTAGGTTTAGGAAATCATGAGACAGCTATTCTAAAAGCGCATGAAACGAATCTGACAGACAGGTTGGTGCATTCCTTAAAAGAAAGAACTGGTCAAAAAATATATATGGGGGGTTACAGCACTTGGGTAAGATTCAGATTAAGGTTTGGAAAAGATCGAAGAATTAGAGCCTCTAAGGTATTGTGGATGTTTCATGGCTCTGGAGGTGATGCTCCAATGTCATTTGGAACTTTAAACGTTAAAAGGCAAGGATCTATAATTCCTGACGCAGACCTTGTAGCAACTGGTCACAGCCACAATGAATTTGTAGTTCCCTTAACGAGAGCAAGATTAACTAAGGGAGGCACACCATATCTTGATGAACAATTACATGTCAAAGTTCCAACATACAAAGAAGAATATGGAAAAGGAATCAAGGGTTGGCATGTTGAAAGAGGTGCGCCACCAAAGCCTACAGGAGCCACTTGGATTGTGTTTAAGCCTTTAGCTCACAGTGTAAAAACTGGTTTACTCAATAACGATAAACAAATCTATATAGATACTGAGAGAGCTAAATGAGAAACCCCCTAGCCCACATGATAGATACAGGGCTAGAGGGCTAATACTTACTCACTATTACCTACATTATATTATGCCAATGTATGCAAGGATAACTTCCCCTCAGAAGTTGATCCTAATGATAATTTTAACGTATTTACAAGATTATCAACTAAAATTTTATCAATACTCTTTTGGTCACAAATTTTACCACTTTCACCCTGTTTTTTAAATATTTCTAGGTTTATCTCTCCAAGTAGAAAGTCGGCTTGCGTTTCTTTTCTTTCAAGAAGCTCTTTGACTGCGTTCATCTCGTAGCCAGAATCCTTCAAGCTGTCCCAATGTTTCTTGCACTCTTGCATGTAGTTGACTAAAAAGTCAGCTGCTCCATTCAATTCTGCGTAAGTTAGATTTTTCATTTTATAATCATTAAGATTTAAGTTTGTATTATCAGTTCTCCTTCTATTCCACATCCTCGTATGGATCTTCATCGTCATCATCTTCACAGATTTTCTCTGGGTCATGGTAAAGCAGCCCCATGTCCTGCATCATCTCAAGATCTTCCTTCTCCTTGGCCTCGTTAATCTTCGCATCAAGGTCTAGGATTTGCTGTGGGGTGAAGCTCTTCATAATTTTGAGTCCTATTTCAATCGCCTCGCCCTTGTCTTCCGCTTTAATGTATCCCAACTCCATTCCATAAGAAACCATGTAGCTAGCCCTCCTAATGTTTTCTTCCATTTCTTTTTCTTCCATTTCTTTCTCCCAAGCATCTATAGCTTCTTCATATCGATCCTCAATAGCTGTTGCGATGTTTGAGGCTTTATTTCCAGTGAATTCAGTAAGTTCTTCGATCATTCTTAATAGTGGTTAAGTTGTTATTATGTAACCATCTTAATGCATGTTGTCCGTTTGTAAAGAGCTAAATGTAATTTTTTTATTTTATTTTTAATTACCACTCTGGGCAGTTGTTTTTATAGTCACACCACCTACAATTAGGGTTTTTTTGAGCTTCTGGATACAGCTCGTCTGGATGGCTCATGATCTCTTTTCCGATTTCAAGAAGATACTCTTTTGTCTTCATCGCATCTTCTAAAGTCCTTGTGACTGATTGAATTTCATGTCTTAAAACCCAAAACTCTACCCTGATTGGGCTTTTAATTCTTGGGTAATTCATTCTTGTAGCTAAATTGTAAATATCTGCCTGAAGGTTGTTTCTAAGTTCGTCTGCTGAAAACTTTTTTGATTGCGTCTTAATGTCTAAAATGGTTGCGCTATCACCCTTCATGTCGAGCCTATCTATAAATCCCTTAACGTTTATACCTTCACCTATGTGTATTAGGAATTCATATTCAGGTATGCAATGATCCAGTTCATCAATATCATCCCACCATCCCCAGTCTTCGCAAGTTTTACATAGCTCAGTAGATAAGCCGACAAGATCTTCATCTAAACCCTGATTATTACATGCTTCCGATAAATGAGCGATAAAATCTTTGTCTTCAACTGATCGCTCAAAAGCTTCATGCACCGCAATCCCCATTTTCGTTAATGGATGCAATGGACTTCTTTCAACCTTTAGTATTTTTTCGGCATAAAACTGCAACTTACAATTTTTCCATGTTTTTACGCTAGATGCTGATATGTGAGGAACTTTCATTTTGCATTTAGAAACTTGCAGAGTCTGACTGCTAGTTTTTCTCTTTGTTTGACGTTATCAAATGGCAATTCTTCAAGAACAACTGCTCCTCTTAGGCTTTTGTCATTATTTTTAATTAAGATAGGGAAAACTTTTATCTTATTGGGATATATCAGATCGTTTTCAACAATTGCTTGAACTATAAACGGCATCCCATTTGGTAGAATTTCCCTTACTACTCTCATTATTTGTAACCAGTGATTAATTTAAGTATATACATATATACACACTCACTAGCCTAACGTAAAGCAAAAATTATGTACACAGGCTTTCTGTGCGTTCATCTTCGTAGAAATCAGAAATGTTTTTCAAGAAATCCATGTAGTTCATCCCATTTTGAGCGATTTCAGAAGCTTCATCCCATCTAATGCTTTTACGTGGTTGGTTGCCTCTCTTTAGCTTTAAGGTACTATGAACTAGGTCTATGCTTACAAATTTCCACTCTAACTCATGCTCCCAGACAATTCCTACTGCTGCGCCTGCATGATGCCAATTAGTTAAATGGTTCACTTGATCTATGGTAACGCCTCCTGATTTGCACATTATGGGCAACCTTGGATGCTGTGTTGATTTTGCCTCTATTAGCAAAGCTTTTCCACCTTTCTCTGTCCATGTGCCAACAAAATCGGGAAATGGGTTTCTCAATAAAGTAGTAAATGTTTTGCCCTTCACGTTAAAAGTCCTAGAAGGAGGATCGCATTTGTAGATTAAAGCTTTGTTGTTCGCTTCATATATTTTTGCTATTTGAGTGATCCTTTTTTCTAAATCCTTGCCAGTATTTTTGTTTTTTAATTTACGCATACTCTAACAGCTAATATCGCTCCTTCTTCCACAAAACCTTCATCCATCAAATAGTTTACAACTTGATAAGGATCTTGGGTAAGCTCTCCTTGTATCAATAAAGTTCCCGATACATCAACTCCATTTACGATACGTTTACGCATGCATAAAGCGCACTTCATTCCATATATTGTCACCCTTAGAGTAGCCATCCTCTCTTCCTCGATTCTTTTGGGTTCCTGTGAATAAAGTCGTGGCATATTCGGCAAACTGCCATGAAAGTATTTTTGTTCGTTAGGTTGAATTCCATCTCTCCAAATTCGTTTGGGCTTTTTCCTGTTCTGCCAGCTTTGTGGTGTAAATCTCTTCTTCCAGTATTTCCACAAATTTCGCATTTCGGATTTTTCTTTAAGTATTCTTTTCTGTTTTTTTCATAAATTCTTCTCTTCTCCACTTTTTTAGGAGAATTTGAGTATGGTCTTAATTTACCAGATCGTTTAAGTGATGTCTTTCTTTTTAGTGGGGTTTTTCTTCTTAGGGGGGTTTTCTTCATACTGGCGTAATTTCTCTATAGTTGAATCTATAACTTTTTGTCCCAATATAAACTTAGAAAGTAATATATGTTTACATTGACTTCCCGTCTCATGTGGTGCAACAGAGCCACTTAGAATCTTTGGTTCGATACGGAATCTAAACTGTTCACAATAGCAAGCTCCGCTTCCACCGTATGCGGAAAGGTCTACTAAATAATACGAGTCAGGATCTTGTTTCGATTGATACTTAAACTCTAAAGCGCTTTCGATAATTATCCTGCCGTCTTCAATTTTTTGTCTAGTAAGTCTATCCATTTATATTTACTACTATGTTTCCTCCATTGGCTTTTGCTATTGCATTAAAAATGCTTTCAAGAGCCAACTTGTATTCTTCTCCAAGGCAAGAATTGGATCTTTTATATTTAACAGTGTAAGTAAAGATAGGAGGGTTAGTTTCTTTGAATCTTTCGTAAGAAACAATCCCCCCACTTGACGCTTCAACTATATCTGAAACGACTTCAAGAAATAAATCAGCATCAAAATTTTCTTCAGGAACAACTGGTTGTCTTCCTTTGCTATATCCTGAACTGGGTTCCTTGAGGCTCACTCTAACTTGTTTCTTTAGATGCCTGCACATGCAAACTTCCCAAATGTACTTGATGGATCTTATCATCTTACCCTTTGCTCCACATACCTTTCCATACTCACTTCTATTTACATGTATTGAATAAATGTAAAGATTTTGTTTTTCAAAATCAGTTTGAGTGTATCTACGTAATTCAAAATCCCCTTCAATGAGGAGTGTAATCACTTCTTCAAGAATATTTCCAGTCAGCTCAGACATTGCTATTTATAATATTTGATAGGAACACAAGCTCCGTTGTTATAATATTGCCTACTTCCCTTACCATACCAAAGTTTTATTGAAGGCTCATCTCCATTCCCGTTCCTTTGTTTCACCACAGACATCAATGCATCATATTTTGTCACAGAAATGTCTTCAGCCATAGCTCTACTTTCAATGTCTCCAGCTTGCATAAGTTCATAAACTTCTTGCTCCTTCTGTTTATTTCTCCAACAAGTGATACAATTGTGAGCCTCATCAGTAATTTCTGAAACTCCTTTTACGTCGTGTTTGTCTACCATCTGTCTCTCTGATTCTTTCTTTCTAGCATGAGCAACTAAAAACACATGAACATCAAACTCATTTACAAATGCAGTTATTTTATCCATGAATTCTTTGTGAGCATTGTATTCATCGACCCCAAACCCTAACTTCATAAATGAATCAATAATAAAAAGTGTAACTCCATACCTTTTGTAGGCATATTCAAATGTACTGAGAACATCATCTGGATTTACTTGTCCTACGTGATCGTAAAACCAAAAGTGTTCTCCAAGCCACTGCATACCTTTACTAAACTCTTGTTTCGAAGGTGTCTCTTTACCAATAGATTGCCTTACCAAATAAGAAAGATTCATTTTTACAGGAACTTCTAGAGACGCAATGCAGACCCTGTGACCCAAGCTAGCAAACCATACGCACAAATAATTTAATAGCATTGTTTTACCCGAACCGTTGAAACCTGTGACAACAGACAATTCATTCATTCGTATGTGAAATGGTATGTCACCCCAAGGTAAAGGTAGACCTTTTGCTACATCGGAATATAAAATATCATGCACATCATCAGTGTACTTTGAAACTCCGTGAAGGCTTTCTGGATCAACAAAAACAGCTTTCTCATAACAAGCTTTGATAAGTGTTTCACCATAATCGATGAGTATCTGATTTGCGTCTTTGTCGGGTAACTCTATTAATCTGCACCGACTCGCCCCTAGTCTTTTTATGATTGAAGCAGTCGCTCTTCTGCCAGCCTCATCCATATCCATAGATATAGCGATAGTGTCAAATCTTTCAAGAAACTCATAATCGTTTTGAATCCATTCCATATTGGGATCACTGCCATTGTCGTTTTCCCACTTTGCTCCAAATGGAACACTTACAGCAGGGATTCCTGCACAGGCATAGCTCATAGCGTCTAACTCCCCTTCAGTTATTACAATCGTACTTACATCGTCATCGATTGCATGCTTGCCGAATAATGTTTTTTTAGCATTCTTGCTTGTGTATATCTTTTTCTTTCCATGCTCTCGTTCAAGTCCAAGATATTTCACCATATCCAGTACTGATTTCTCTGCATCAGCCCAATAAGGAAAGCATATTTCACCGCCTCCACATCTTACGTCATACTTTCTAAGCACTTCCTTTGTAATTGTCCTGTCTTCATGGAGATACGCCTCACATTTCGTAGTCTTTCCTTCTACCCCGACAACCTCATCTGGTAGTCTGACTTTCTCTTTAGGTTTGGGAGCCACAAAAGCAGACTTAATCTGGTGATTATGATGGGCTACTCCAAGGTATTCTCTTGCTTGATCTAGAGCTTCTTTGAAAGTTACCTGTTTTGTTGCTCTCCATAACTCAAGGAGGTTACTACCTCTATGATCACTAGAAAAATCTGCCCAAATTCCAGCTTTGTTTCCTTCTAGATGAATTCGCATTGAACTCCCTGCTTCACCATCTAAACTCCCTATATGCCACTCGTTAGCTTTTCTCTTGCCGTTAGGGAATAACAGCCTGCACACATTCTCTGCGTTTCTAGCGAGACTTTTTTTTACTTCGTCTGCGTCCATTTATTTTTTCGTTTCGTTTCTTAATTTTGTATTTATCTCTCAAGTATTCGTTTTGCTTAATGTCAGAAAAGTAAGTATTAACCTTCCTTATTAAAGTTGTTGTAAAGTGCCAAGGAATTACATTTCCATTTTCTCTCATTGGTAAAAACTCACCGCTATAATAATAATTTACGATGTTTTCCATTCTTCGATTGTAACCGTCACTATGAGTATATGCACTGATTAAATCTGTTTTGTAACTCACAACAACCTGAACTGATCCAGATTTATCCAAATGCTTATTTAGATAGTGTGTTCCTGCGTTTTTTTTAACTATGGTTTCGCCATTTGTTTTTCTAATAAGCAGTGTAAACCAATTTAGATAATCAAGATGAGTGATTTTAGGTTCCCTTTCACTTGTCATTATTTGTTTCGTCTTGTGTTAATATATATTTTGGCAAACCAGTTACGTCGCATTCACCTATTTGTTTTCCGTGTTCTGGGTTAATCCTAGTTCTTCCTATTCCAACTACCACCGCATCTATCATTTCTGGCTTTTTATCCAAAGCCCAGCTCATCCTTTCATTGTCATACTTGCCATCAAGAATGTCTTCTGCTTTATCGATTATCCAAGTTAAAGAAAGTTTACCTCGAAAGCTGTGACCATTTCTAGAATTCAGAAAATCACTCGCACTAGCCATCTTGAAAAGCTCTTCAAATACAAATATTGATTTGCCATTAGCTCGCCACAACCTTGCAATTTTTCTGTTACGTTTTTGGGTTGTAGTCCTAAAATTAAAGTCAGGAAACTCTTTTTTAGCTATAGCATAAATCTGACCATAAGGAGGAGCTGTAGACTTTTTTTTAGTTTTCTCTTGCACTTCCTCCCCAAATAGATTCTTAGTTATGTCATCTAAGGGGGGTAAGGGGGGTTCCCCTTTCTTTCTTTTTCTCTCTGGAGGGGGGTTTTTAAGGGGGGAACCTCTCTCTTTTTCTTTCTTTTCAATCTGAGCTTCTAACAAGCCTTTGATGTACTCAGCTTGTGTTGGCTCTAAATATAAAGAATGAAAAACCTCATCATCCAAACTTACTAAGAATCGCATGTTGGTAATTTCATTATAGCGTTCTCTAAAGCCTTAGCTTTTGTGATTTTGTTTCCTTGAGCTTCCATTAGAAGAATATGTTTATCTAGTCTGCTCAACGCGCTTGGAGAGATTCTAAAAGATATCATCTTTTTTCTCTCGTCTTTAGGAAGAGGCGATCTGCCTCTGGTTTCTGGAATAATTTCTGGCATCGTTTCGTTTTGTATATGTTAAGTTGTTGGGAAGGGGATCACTCCACTGAACCCCTCCCCATTTACTAAGCCTACATGTTTATGTAATCTATAATTTTTTAACTTCGCCTTCCCCTCTACCGCAGTGATTCATTCCAATAGGAACGACTGCGAGTCTTACAGCAAAGCTAACGAGATTGCTATATAGGCATAGGTGCATCGCCAGTTTCAGCAGGTAGGATAACCTCCAATCCTTGCACACTGACGAAATATCTTGTCACTCCATCTTTTTCCCATTCTCTACCATTTACTCGGCATTTGACCTCAATGTCATTGCCTTCATCGAGTGACTTAGAGACATCAATCATGTCCCTTGTAAATTCAATAGGTATGTAAGAAGGATATTTTTCATACCCACTTTCTATAACTACCTCATGTTTCTTAAATCCGTTAGATCCGAATTCTTTAACTTCACCAACTTTATGGACTTTGCCCTTTATTGTTACTTCGTTCATTTATTTATATATATTTATTTGTTTTAGGAGCAAATGGAGTTCATTTTTATCCATCATTTCCTTTGCTATTCCCAGAGGAACACCTCTTACAGTCCTCCTCTTAGATCTTTTATCTCTCAACGCGCACTCTATATCATGCTTTAGCTTTAGAGTTGGGTCTTCCTCCCATTTCTTTTTCCTGCGTCGTAAATCCCTTACAATGCGTCGCTCCTGTTCTTCAGGTGAATGTCTTCTTTGAGCATTGCGAAGACGAGATTTTGATCTTTGCTCTGAGTTTGACCAATATTGAGCGGTAGCCCAGCTGATTCCTCCGATTTTTTCTGAAATCAACTTATAGGTCATTCCTTGTGAGCGCAGGCTTTGAATCTTTTTGATATCTTGTTCTGTGACCTTATATCTTTCGTCTTTCATTTTGTGTGGTTATCTTGAATTAAAATTTGAACTGTTCAAGGAAACATTAGAACCAAGACGGCTTTTCGGAATGATTCCAAACAGCAAAACTTTTTTTATCAGTCCTGTAATACCTTCGATAAGCTTCAACAGCTGACTTATGTTTGTATTGATCTGGCATGGCTTGAGCAAAAGTTGTTAAGCCCTTTGTAGGAAACACTACAGAATTTTTATTAAGCTCACACCATTCAATAACAGCTTGTGATTTATGTACTTTCCCGTATCTGCGTGTGTACTCATAGCACATTTCCAAGCCATGAGTTATAAGCCAATTGAAATTATCCAATGACTTTCTAGTCCATACTGAACAAGGATGATTGTAGTGTGTTCGCTTGTATGGAGCTTCTCCTTGGGGAAATGCAGAGCAAAGCATCTGTGCTGTCTCTAGTATCATTTTTACAACGTGCTTATCGCAAAGCTCTTGCGCTGCAATTTCTGGATCTTCATTTAAGATAAATATATTCATTATTCGTTTTCGTTTAAGTTTACTGGGTAAGGATCAATGATAACAGTTTTGTACTTTGTTCTGCCTTTACCGTACCATTGACCTCTAATGTGTCCTTGTCTCCAATGGTATCTTAGAGTGCGCCCTTCCCTTTCTGCACTATAGCCTTTTTTTGTCAATACGCTACCATAATTCTTGCCAATGAAATTAGCTCCCCATATAGCTTCATTCATAAGCTTCCCTCTTCTATATCTTGCTTCTTTGATCTTGTTGCCTTGAGTGACATATTCAGTCTTTTTAGACTGCATGAACAGTAGAATCTTCATAGCGAGTTCAGCTATAAATTGTGTGGTAGTTCTTTCCAATGCCATGTCTCTACCTGTATCTATGATCTTTTGATACTCATCGCGAGTAGTTGTAAGTGTCTTAGCGTAAACGCTTAATAGATCTCCAAAAGTTTTATCTCCAATTGGTAACCTGATGACTGTTTGCTCCATGTCTGAATGAACTGCAACAACGTTCAACGCAGGCATTATTTCACCACTTGCACTACTACGATTGATTTTATCGTAAGCTGTTTTTTTCAACTCGGACCAACTCTCTGTGCTTTTGTATAATCCTCCCTGTGATCCAAGGTTTTCGGCGCTTTCATGAACGCTATTTGGTTCCCACTCATAGGTCTTTGTTATAGATAGAATTGCCAACTCACTTCCATTGGGAACTTCGCAACTCCCTTTTGGTAAAGATATAATCATTGATGGTAGAGGGAAGTCTATTTCGTCTACAGGTATATCATGAGAAACCTTGGAGTTGTTCAACATGCTCAATGTTTGATCGTCTAAAAAGTAAGTAGGGTAATTGGTTCTACTTAATTGGGTATGAGCCACCTCAATGGCTTCTTGGTTGAAATGCTCGTCAATAAAAACCCCAAGACTATTGAATGACTCAGTGTAAGCCGTAGCTCCTCTCTTTCCTGACACTTTGAGGATTTCACCATTTTTGGTAGCTATTGGCTTACCACTGTCGATGTGGTTTAAAAGCTCAACATAACTGTAAACTCTTGGATCATGATGACTAGCAGGTACTTGGAATCGCTTTCTGAAAAACTCCTGAAATAAAACATCAGCTAAGTTGCCCCTTATCTCTTTTGAGATCTTTCCAATTTTATTGATGCTGTCCTCTGTTGGAAGGGGAACAACTTTAGTGCGAATTTGACTTTGTTGTGGAAATTGTATGCTCATTTTATCTAATTAAAAGTTTACCCTTCAGAACTCCACGCTGGGTTTCTGTCACCCATCTCGTCATATACCTCGCAAAGCCATTCGTCTTCTAGCTTACGCTCCATAAGCTTGACTTTATCATCACCATAGATCTTACCCCAACTCTCAAGAGAGATGTCAGGTCTAAGGTTTCTGTTGGTCTTGTAATTTACGTATAGAAGGTGATCTATCGCATCGGCAGTGGTTGTAATTGTTGTAAGCATGTCATTATTATAATGGCAAAACTTATTACGTCAATACAAAAAAGAAGGTCAACATGTATTTTTTTGAAGATTTAGCAAAATATAGAGTTTTAAGCTATCCTAATTCTGCTTCTGATCTTAGAAACATGCCTCTCCTTGCGTAAAACAGCCCCTCCTTCGCGTCTGCCTGCTGCGTCTGTGTTGCCTTCTATTGTAGGCACCATGCCACTTGAATCTGGTTTCCCAACAGCCAAGCCAATATGTGAAAATGTAAAAACTACGATGTCACCAGCTTTGATGTCAGCCTTACCACCTGACTTGGCAACAGGCTTCTTTAAGCTAACACCCTCCTTTTGTTTCTTAGCCCAATTCTCAAAGTCCCAAGCTCCAGCAGTTTGTGGTCTTTTGAAATCTACTTCTTCACCCTCTATGGCTTCTCTTACCAACCAACAAATGAAAGCTGCGCACCAAGGCCATCCCTTGTCAGGATCTAACCATGTAGCAGCCTTATACTCATCTACACGAGGGCCACAATTTGTTCCGTTCACTTCCGCGGTTCCTATTTCTTCTTCGGCTAAGTAAACCATCTCTTGAGCAATAGATGATACCTTTTCTTTTTTATCTTCTAAAGCTTTCTGGATTGCCCTCCAAGTGACAGGCCCGTCCTGCCCATCCCTAGCAACCCCAAGTAAACCTTGAACTGTCTTAACAGCTTGCGTCCTTCCTTTAAATCTCATCACTCGTAATCGCTTACAATTGCATCTAATTCAACACCATCTAAAATCTTAGCTTTAACACTCTCCAGCACATAAACAACATTTGCGTCTGGTAGTTCATACTTCTCAACTTGAAACTTTGCTACAAGGTTCCAGATCTTATCTTCAAAAACGTCCTGTTGCTCCTCAATGCTCATGTGCAAATAACCCACACAAATGCGTTGTAGTCAATGAATCATGTATTGCATCAAAAGTGTCACCCAGAAGCTCCTCCGATTCGCGCCACTGCTAGTAAAGTGTAAGCAAAGAATGAAACAAATAAACTCACACTCAGGTTTCCCCGAAGGGGAAATCGAAAATTTTTTTTCCAGCGGTAAGGAACCGCCGAATATAGGTGAGGTCATACTTGTAATCATTTCTTTTGTCGTGCTTATATGCATGCTTTGACCATGCTTCAGTCGTGCTTCTTGTTTTACTTGTTGGCCTTCTTTATCTTTTGTTAGGAAAAATTTGTGCGGTCGCTTATTAATACTCTCAGCGCACCCCCATAGTCGGATTTTTTGGCCCCCCTGCCCCCCGATAGCGGCCAAATG